>ERZ777305.1193-NODE-1193-length-33436-cov-35.816872_pt1 | contig 33436 bp, 27 predicted proteins | sample MGYA00374965_ERZ777305 | MGnify/ENA primary metagenome ERZ777305 (study PRJEB29328, sample SAMD00013331) | mouse gut metagenome | study: EMG produced TPA metagenomics assembly of the Metagenome analysis of fecal microbiota from mouse which was promoted... | reverse complement strand
CCTACCCACAGTAGATGCCATAAGGTTCATTAAACGTTTTTCCATCATACGTCAACGCATGAAGACCATCCTGATAACACTCGCCATACCATTGATAGGTATGCTTATGTGGTTTTTCGACAGCCATAAAGAACCACCCATGTTATTCGGGGTGCTTGCCGGAGCACTTGCCGGAGGGGTTATCGGATGGAACATGAACCACCGATTCAAACGCGATATGCAAAAGATCGAAGAAGCTCTCGGCGATATATCAGAAACATCTTCTGACAGCAGCTATTGCGAATAATTCTGAAAATATTAAATGGAATAGCTCCGCACAACAACCAAACAGATTAAATATCCGCTACAAATTACCAAACATCATAAATCTAACAACCAGCATACTATGCAGCACAAAAGGGATACACTTATTCGGAATAGTTGCAAATAATGAAACAAGCGGTTAACTTTGCATCATCGAATTGCAATAAGAATAGTTATTAGTAGTTGAGTTTATGCAACTGTTGCAAAAAAATCCCGGTAATCAAATGTCGTGATGACAGCCAAAAATTCCGGTCAGACAACAAGAGGGAGCCGCACACACGTGCAGCCCCCTCTGTCATTAAATGCTTTCAGAGAATTAATTCAACTACCATTAATCCACAAGAACCTTGCGGGTTATAACACCGGCTCCGGTCACAGCTTTGACTATCAGTAGCTGATGCTTGAACGCAGACAAATCAAGGCGCGTTGTAGCCGATAACGCCAACAGGCGGCCTGTGATATCGTAGGCGGCTATATTGGCGCTATCTGCATGAACCACAACAATACCGCTTTCAACCGTCATTCCAATCTGTGAAACCTCTGCATCTGCTATTGACGCATTCTTGGTGTGCAACACAGTGTAACGGCCACCGGCCACAGTCGGGAATGAAATATTATCATCATCTATCACGGTATATGCCACCTTGTTGCCATCGCAGTCGGTCACCTCCGACGATGAAATGCCTTTGCAATTAACCACACAATCAAGCCCCGAATGAGAGCGTATCTCAGCCATCATCAACAGACCGCGATCCCACTGCTGGTCAACTTCAAAGTTTCCTAAACCACGTAAACCTCTGATACGTCCAGATGTCCATAACGAAGGGAGAGCCGGGAGCAGACGCAACACATTGCCATAACTCTGGAGCAGCATCTCACTCACCCCGGCGGTAAAACCGAAATTGCCATCAATCTGGAACGGTGCATGTGAATCGAACAGATTGTAGTAAATACCACCACCGCCGTTTGATTGACCGTAGGTTGAGGCATGGCGCAGGGCATTACGCAAAACAGTATGTGCATGGTCTCCGTCGAGTGCGCGGGCCCACAGGTTGATTTTCCACCCCTGCGACCACCCTGTCGACATATCACCGCGGAGTTTCAGCGAATTCACAGCCGCCTCGAAATATGGGCTGTCGCATGTGATCTGGTCGAAGGGATACATCGCCATCAGATGCGACTTGTGCCGGTGTTCGTTTTCACCGGCATCATAAGTGCTGGTTTTCCACTCGCGCAATATATCGCTGCCGGTTGCCACATCATGGAGGGTTTCACCCCACACACCGGTATATTTCTCAACGGCCAGACCTTTGTCGAGATGTTCATATTTATCAGCCAGTTCAGCAACAACCGCCGCATCAGCTCCGGCCTCTTCACCAAGAACATCAATAGCTTCCAGGGTGATTTTAAACAACTCGTTGACAATCTGTTGCGCGTGGGCTGTTGCATCTTCCGCATCCGGGCCATGTTCAGGCGACCACTCTGCCGGCGCAACCCACAATCCATCATCATCCTTTACCAGGCGCTCCATCCAGAACTCAGAGCAGCTCAGCATCACAGGCAATGCTCGGTCTTTAAGAAAATCGCGGTCAAGGGTATAGATATAGTGCAGCCACATGTGGTAGGCATGCCATGCATTGGCAATCACATAATTTTCTGCAAAATCCGAATGACCGAAAATATTGTTTTGCGTAAAACATGTCCAGCCTTTTGTCTGCCCCGAGCGGCGCGCATATTCCTTCCACTCGCCATGCTCCATGGCCATAAGGTAGATATAGTTCAGATATGGCATATGCATCTCCGAAAGATTCGTATTCTCCGCCAACCAATAGTTCATCTGCACATTGATGTTGGCATGGATATCGCACTGCCATGCCGGTCGTGACGAATTGTTCCATATGCCCTGCAGATTGGCAGGAGAATCAAGCCCGCGCGACGAGCTGATCAACAGATACCGTCCGAATGTGTAATAGAGCTCCTCAAGCATAAGGCATTCAGGGGCGTTTTTCACCGGACGGCGCTTATTATAATTGGTCACCATGTTCTCTACCGTCATGGCATTCTCAGCCCCGCCTATCTGCAACTCAACCCTGTTGAACAACGCGGAATAATCCTCTATATGGTCGGAAAGAACGGCCTCCCATCCTTTTGAAGCGGCGGCATCAACCTTTGTGTCAACCTCGGCACGCATCGCGGCGGCATCTGACAGATAACTGATTGAATGGGGGTCGAAATTGGTTGTACCGGCAAGATAAACCACAACCTCATCAGCACCGGTAATCTCGACATTCCCATTATTGGTCACCATCTTTCCTCCGATATGTGTAGCTTTCATGACGGCCTTGAAATCAATCATGTCGAGACTCCCTTCAAAACGGGCATAACCGTCGGCGTATACAGGCCGTATAAGCCCCTGGCAGATGCCGTTGAAGAGGCTCAGGCGCACGCTGATACATCCGGGCTCAGATGACGCTAGCCTGATTGCCACCACCCCGTCGGGATTGCTGGCGATATATTCGCGGGTGTATTCAACCGAACCGTCGGGCGACGTATAGAACACATTTGCTTTAGCCTCGGTCAGATCAAGGTCGCGCACATAACCTGTAACCGCCGCGCCGCTGCCGAAATCGCCGGAAATATCTTCAATATAGAGATTCCCGAAATTCTGATATGAGCCGCGCACCGTGGATGTCCCCGTCCATAATGATTTTTCGTTGAATTGAACCACATCCTGATGTATACCCCCGTAAACCATAGCCCCGAAACGGCCGTTGCCTATAGGAAGCGCATATTCCATCCAAGGGTCATCGACCTTTTCGGCAGTCACAGGTTTTGTATACCATAATGTGTGGCGATGTCCCGGCTTGTAATCGGTCGCACCGGCCACTTCAAATTCATCCAGACGTTCATAAACTGGTAGGTCAGCCGGAATCTCCGACAAATCAAAAAACCTGACGGCATTATTAGCTTCATCTGCCAGATAACCACAGATGAACCGTCCCGGGCCGACGGCATTCCATTGGTTCAAACGGTTTTTATCGTCATCTTTCCCCAATATCTCTATCTCCCAGTGTTTCTGATAAGAAGGATGGCCTGAAGCCACAAGTCTGAACTCCGTGGCCTGCGACGCATCATCTGTCGTCTTGAGGTAATTATCGAAAAAGGCGACATTTCCATCACGGCTCTGTAAAATGAAACGGTCGGCCGTTCCTGTAAGTTTCCATTGCTGCGATTCTGATGCAGCATCGGCCACGGCAGTTTTTACCATCTGCCCCGGACCCTCATCACCCAGAACAGCCAATCCGTGGCTGAAAACAACATAATACCAATGCTCCTGGTTTTCGTTGCTGAACTGCGGGGTAACCGCAGCCATTACCGACAGCCGGCAAAGAAAGCCGACAATAAATAATGCGGTAAAAAATTTAAGGTTCATATATATGTAATTATTGATAATTGATTTATTACATAGCATTGAATATCCCCTCCCCAATTGCATATCCCTTAACCCCATATCCCGTCGCTTCCTCATCTTAATCCTCCCTCAAACCTTTCGGCCATTTCAACCATCCGCCGGCCTGGCATCGGAATCGCCGTTTGGCTTTGATGCCGCAGGCAGACTGAATATGAATTTCAAGCCCCCGGAATCAGCATTCCCAACCGTGATTTCCCCTCCCATTGCCGTAATAATCCGGTGAACCAATGGCAGACCGAGACCCGAACCTCCGTTTTTGCGTGAACGCCCCGAATCAATCCTATAAAACATATCAAACAGGCGGTTGAGATGCTCGCCCTCAACACCATTGCCATTGTCGGCAAACATAAATACATGCTTCCCGTTTTCCTGCCGAAGCCAGCACAACGACATCTTTGTGCCGCCGGAATGCTGAGCTGCGTTATATGCCAGATTCAGAAGGGCATTCGTCAGCAACGATTCATGGCCTGTGACATAGCACTGTTCGGGCACATCATATTCAAACGTCATGTTTTCAGCGATATGCCCCTGCACGATATCATCGCCAAGTTGCGCTGCCATATCATGGAAATTAAGCGTTTTACAGCCGCTGACCGACGCATTTTCTTGCAGACGCATGACCATGCTCACATCATTGACCAAGTTTGCGAGCCGGTCGGTATTTTGCTGGGCACGCACCAATAGCCTGTGTTTCAACGGCTCAGGCATACTGTCATCATTCAGCACCGAATCAAGGTATCCTTTTATTATTCCAACCGGGGTGTTCAGTTCATGGCTGATATTCAACCCGATCTGACGCTCATGATGCATCTTCTCATGCTCGGCATGTATTTTGTCGCGGTATAACGTGAGAAGATTGCGGGATACATCTCCCAACTCATCTTTTGAGAAATGAGATGAATCTATATTGTCGGGCAACCGGTCTGAAGAGATTGCTTGTGCGAAATCTCGCAAGGCATATACGTTGCGGCATATCGCCCTGACACCGAAATAAGCCAGCACCGACGATATAATGCCCAACACTACCACTAAAATCCACACCATCGGGTCGATACTCAGAAATGCAAGCACTTCACCTTGGTATGGAAGCGCGGCAAATGAGTGGATGAGGCCGTCGGCACTCGTCTTCGAGCTGATCATGCTCTTGCAGTCATCATAGGCCATGTCGTGGACTGTCGCGTTGCCGCTGGTGTCCCAGATTGCCAGCAAATCGGGATTAGGCTCCCCGTCATTGCCATAAAGAGAAATGGTAGCCTCCGGATTATCCGCTATCATAACCCCGTCATTGTCATAGACCGTGATACGCAATGGGGCGAGAGTGGTGTTGTTGGTAAATAGCCTTATGAAGTTTACGGTCTCCTGCAAGTTCACCCCGCGCTCATAAGCAGCAACTACCGTATTGTTTACGTTAAGCAAACGGTTTTCAAGGTTTTCTTTCTGGCGTTGCTTCTCATGGCTGACAAAATAGGCTATCGTTATACCTATAATCAGCCATAACAATCCGATGAGAGGGAAGAAAAGCCTCCAGTGAAGCCGTATGATATGATTTTTCGCCATTGGTCTGTCAGGAATGCAGGTATCCACATTTATGGAAACACATTGCAAATATAACGAGTTTACATAACATCCGCAATGCTTCGGTTTAACAGATTTTTTGTACCTTTGTGGTAAAATTCGGCAAGACGGCAGGACTCATGACATCTGCCGGATACAAATAGCTGACAACCAACAACAAACAATCATTTTAATAAAAAAAACGGAGCATCCGGTTCCGGAAAGAAAACAAGCTGAGATTCCAGAAAATGATAGCTGTAAATAATTTAGGCATACAATTTGGCAAAAGAGTTCTGTTTCAGGATGTAAATTTAAAATTCACCCCGGGCAACTGCTACGGCATCATCGGAGCAAACGGAGCGGGGAAATCAACGCTGATGCGCATTCTCTCAGACCAGCTCAGTCCGACACACGGCACTGTCAGCATGGCTCCAGGAGAGCGCATGAGCGTACTCGAACAAGACCACTTCAAATTCGACGATTGCACGGTGCTCAACACCGTTCTCCAGGGTCACACCATCTTGTGGGACATTATGCAGGAAAAAGACGCCCTGTATGCCAAAGCCGATTTCAGCGACGCCGACGGCATCAGGGCATCCGAACTTGAAGAGAAATTCGCCGAACTCGAAGGATGGAATGCGGAATCAGACGCGGCTGCGCTTCTCAGCGGTCTCGGCATAAAAGAAGAACGCCACCACATGTTCATGCGCGACCTCTCCGGTAGCGAAAAAGTGCGTGTATTGTTGGCTAAAGCCCTTTTCGGCAATCCCGACAACCTGCTGCTCGACGAGCCTACAAACGACCTCGACCTCGAAACGGTGGCATGGCTCGAAGACTACCTGTCGAAATTCGAGAACACTGTGCTGGTTGTGTCACACGACCGCCACTTTCTCGACTCGGTGTGCACCCACACCCTCGACATAGACTTCAACAAAGTGAAACTCTTTGCCGGGAACTACAGCTTCTGGTATGAATCGTCGCAGTTGGCCCTCCGCCAGCAGCAGCAGCAGAACAAGAAAGCAGAAGAGAAACGGAAGGAGCTTCTTGAGTTCATTCAGCGTTTCAGCGCAAACGTGGCAAAATCGAAACAGACCACATCACGCAAAAAGATGCTCGAAAAGCTCAATATCGAGGAAATCCAACCCTCATCGCGCCGCTATCCGGGCATAATCTTCACCCCAGAGCGCGAACCGGGCAACAAAATCCTCGAAGTACACGGTCTGTCGGCTTCGGTCGACGGTGAAGTCCTTTTCAAGGATGTCAATTTCCAAATTGAGAAAGGCGACAAAGTGGCGTTCCTCAGCCATGACCCAAGAGCCATGACAGCCCTGTTTGAAATCATAAACGGAAACCGCAAAGCCGACAGCGGCACCTACGAATGGGGGCAGACAATCACAACAGCCTACCTGCCGCTCGACAATTCCGGATTTTTCAACACCGACATAAATCTCGTTGACTGGCTATGCCAGTTCTCCGACGATTCAAGCGAAATCTATCTCAAAGGATTCCTCGGCAAGATGCTTTTCTCCGGCGAAGAGGTGCTGAAAAAGGCTTCTGTGCTTTCAGGAGGCGAAAAGATGCGCTGCATGATTGCACGCATGATGCTGCGCAACGCAAACACGATGGTTCTTGACTCTCCTACAAACCATCTCGATCTTGAATCAATCCAGGCATTCAACAACACTTTGCAGACTTTCAAAGGCAACATACTGCTCTCATCACACGACCATGAGTTCATCCAGACCGTCTGCAACCGCATAATAGAACTCACCCCCGGAGGCATAATCGACAAGATGATGGAATATGACGACTACATAACCGACGAGAAAGTGGCCGTCACCCGTGAGCGTCTCTATGCCGCAAACTAATTCATAAACCGAGAAACAACCCATAAGAACATGGTCAAACATATCGTTGCATTCAAACTTTCAGGCACCCAGCAAGAGCGCCGCGCAGTGGCAGAATCATTCCGCGACGCATTGATGGAATTGCCCCTACATATCAGCGTGCTACGCTCAATGGAGGTCGGCATAAACGAAAACCCCGCCGAACAATGGGACGTGGTGCTGACAGCCGTGGTCGACACGATGGCCGATGTGGCAGTATATGCCGACCACCCGGCACACGTAGCAGCAGCAGCAATCCTCGCTGGCCACAAAGAGGCACGTGCATGCGTCGACTACGAGTTCTAACCCCAAAATACAGCCAACAAACTTTCATCATAAATCTCCACCCCTCAACTTCATGGTTCAATTTTTCAAAAAAGGCAGTTCAACTTTCTATGCCGTTGAAACTGACCACCGACTCGACCAACACGAAAAAGAGAAATTAATGTGGGCGTTTTCCGATGCGAAACCCCTGAGTGCCACTTCGGTAAAAGGCCGCTTTATCGGACCGCGACGCGAGATGATAACCCCGTGGAGCACCAATGCCGTGGAGATTGCCCAAAACATGGGGCTGACCGGCATAACGCGCATCGAGCAGTTCGACCGCGTGCCGGAAGGTGAAGAACCGGTGTTCGACAAAATGCTTTCGCGCCTCTACGACGGTCTGAACAGCCGCGTATTCCACATCGACCGCAAACCCGACCCTATCGTCAAAATCAACGACATACACGAATATAACAAAGCCGAAGGCCTGGCTCTGAGCCCTGAAGAGGAAGCATATCTCGACGGCCTCGCAAAGAAACTTGGCCGCCCGCTGACAGACTCCGAAGTTTTCGGATTCTCACAGGTCAACTCCGAGCACTGCCGCCACAAGATTTTCAACGGCACTTTCATAATCGACGGTGAGGAAAAGCCGATGTCGCTGTTCAAACTCATCAAACGCACATCGCAAGAAAATCCAAACAGCCTCGTATCTGCATATAAAGACAATGTCGCTTTCGTTAAAGGTCCGGCCGTAGACCAGTTCTACCCGGTCAACCCCGACCGCCCCGACTATTTCACAGTGAAAGATGTCGACACGGTAATCTCACTGAAAGCCGAAACACATAACTTCCCAACCACTGTAGAACCTTTCAACGGCGCGGCTACCGGAACCGGAGGTGAAATCCGCGACCGCCTCGGAGGCGGACGCGCATCGCTCCCCATTGCCGGAACAGCTGTCTACATGACTTCTTATCCCCGCCTGAGCGAAGCCCACCGCTGGGAACTGATGATGAATCCCCGCGTATGGCTATACCAGACCCCGGCGGAAATCCTCATTAAAGCGTCAAACGGCGCTTCCGACTTCGGCAACAAATTCGGGCAGCCCCTCATCTGCGGCTCGCTCCTGACATTCGAGCATGACGAAAACGGGCGCATGTATGCCTACGACAAGGTTATCATGCTCGCCGGTGGCGTAGGTTTCGCCGCCAAAAAAGACGCCATCAAAGGCACTCCCGTTGCCGGAGAGAAAGTCGTGGTGATGGGCGGAGACAACTACCGCATCGGAATGGGTGGCGGAGCGGTAAGCTCGGTAGAGACCGGCCAGTATGCCAACGCTATCGAGCTGAATGCCGTGCAACGCGCCAACCCCGAGATGCAGAAGCGCGTGGCAAACGTAATCCGCGCACTGGCAGAGGGCGACAACAACCCGGTTGTCTCTATCCATGACCACGGTGCCGGAGGCCACCTAAACGCGCTCTCCGAACTGGTTGAGGAGACAGGCGGACATATCAATCTCGATGCCCTCCCGGTCGGCGACAAAACTCTGTCGGCAAAGGAAATCGTCGGCAATGAGAGCCAGGAACGCATGGGAATGGTGGTTGATGCCAAGGATATTCCCTATGTTGAGCGCGTTGCCCAGCGTGAACGCGCGCCGATGTATGTTGTAGGAGAAACAACCGGCGACCACCGGTTTGTATTCTCCGACAGCAATGGCCGCAAACCTATCGACCTCGAAATGGCCGACATGTTCGGCAACTCCCCAAAAACCGTAATGCGCGACACCACGGTTGAGACTTCCTACAAAGCCCCGGAATACGACGAATCAAAAATTAACGAATATGTGCGCAATGTGCTTTCTCTCGAAGCCGTTGCCTGCAAAGACTGGCTCACAAACAAGGTCGACCGCTCTGTGACCGGACGTGTCGCCCGACAACAGTGCCAGGGTGAAATACAGCTTCCGCTGAGCGACTGCGGTGTTGTGGCACTCGACTACACCGGCCGCTCTGGTATCGCCACTTCCATAGGCCATGCTCCGCAGGTAGCCCTTGCCGATTCCGCCAAAGGTTCGGTGATTGCAGTGGCGGAAGCCCTTACAAACATCGCCGGCGCACATCTGAAAGATGGTTTGAAGAGCGTAAGCCTCAGCGCCAACTGGATGTGGCCATGCAAGAATGCAGGTGAAGACGCAGCCCTTTACAAAGCCGTGGAGGCATGCAGCGACTTTGCCTGTGCCCTTGGCATCAATATCCCCACCGGCAAAGACTCTCTGTCGATGACACAGAAATATGGCAACGAAAAGGTTTATGCTCCCGGCACTGTGATTATTTCCGCCGCCGGAGAGACCGCCGACGTGCGCCACACCGTTAGCCCTGTGCTGCAGAAACGCAAAAACTCCGAACTCTATTATATCGATTTCTCTGCCGACACCCTGCGGCTCGGAGGTTCGGCTTTCGCCCAGACCCTCAACACCATCGGTTCCGATGCCCCCACTGTGAAAGATGCCGGTTACTTCAAACGTGCATTCGCTGCAGTGCAGAGCCTCGTGAAAAACCGCCGCCTGCTGGCCATGCACGACGTGTCGGCCGGAGGTCTCGTAACCACCCTTCTGGAAATGGTGTTTGCCAACGCCGACGGAGGCCTCGACATAACCACCGAAGGCTTCGTTCAGGCTGGAGAAACCGACCTGGTGAAAATCCTCTTCGCTGAAAATCCGGCAATCGTAATCCAGGTCGACGATGCAAAACGCCCCGTTGTAGAGAAAACCCTCGCCGATGCCGGAGTTAAGTTCTTCATACTCGGCCGTCCCTCACAGGAGCGCGTGCTGATGCTCGAACATATGGGCAACGAGCGTCTGATGGGCATAGACCACCTGCGCGACGCATGGTTTGAACCCTCCTACCTGCTCGACCGCATACAGAGCGGAGCCGAATGCGCCGCCATGCGCTTCGAGAACTACAAGAAACAACCTCTGCGCTACGCCATCCCCGCATCTTTCAACGGCACTCTCGCATCGCGCGGCATCGCATACCGCCACGACGGTGGGAAACAACATCCCCGTGCGGCCATCATCCGCGAAAAAGGGGTTAACGGCGACCGTGAAATGGCCTACTCTCTTTATCTGGCAGGTTTCGACGTAAAAGACGTGCACATGACCGACCTGATGAGCGGCCGCGAGAAACTCGATGACATCAGCATGATAGTGTTCTGCGGAGGATTCTCAAACTCCGACGTTCTCGGTTCTGCCAAAGGATGGGCCAGCGGATTCCGTTGGAACGAGACCGCCAAAGAAACCCTCCGACGTTTCTACAACCGCCCCGACACCCTCAGCCTCGGCATCTGCAACGGTTGCCAGCTGATGATAGAACTGGGGCTCCTCAACCCCGGCGGCATCGACACGCAACTTCCCGCCAACCGCCGCCCGAAGATGGAGCATAACATCTCCCACAAATTCGAGTCGCAGTTCGTAGGGCTCACCATCCCCGCCAACAACAGCGTGATGCTCGGCTCCATGGCCGGAATGAAACTCGGCATTTGGGTAGCCCACGGCGAAGGCCGCTTCATGCTCCCCGGAAGCCTCAAAGACTACAACATCGCGGCCCGCTACAACTACGCAGCCTATCCCGCCAACCCCAACGGTTCGCGCGGAGCAGTAGCCGCCCTCACCTCAGCCGACGGCCGCCATTTGGCCATGATGCCCCATCTGGAGCGTGCCATCTTCCCCTGGCAGTGCGGATTCTACCCCGCCAACCGCCTCCGCGACGAAGTAACCCCCTGGATTGACGCCTTCATCAACGCCCGCCGCTGGGTCGAATCCCACACCAAATAACCACAACTGACAATAACACCTTCCTATACCAACGTCGCCGGAAGCCCCACTGACTCCCGGCGACGTTTTTCTATACCCAACACACAATTCTCCTAAATCCCATTACAAGACCTATTCTATCCGATATCAAAGAAGGTCGCCACAACCGGCCACAACCGCATCTATTATATCCTTGCATCGTGACTCCTTCATTCCGGCTTTAGTTCAGACAGCAATGAAATCAACCAAGGAGGAACACCCCGTGCCATTGGCCGATGTGGAATGCTCCCCGGCAATATTTCTCATATTCCTTTATTCACCACACTCTGTTCAAGCTCCAGAAGGAATTTTTTGGCTGCCAATCCACCCCCGTAGCCTGTCAACGAACCGTTGCTTCCTATAACCCTGTGGCATGGGGCGAAAACCGACAGGGAATTTGCCCCGTTGGCGTTAGCAACGGCACGCACAGCCGCCGACATACCGATATTCCCGGCCATATCCCCGTAGGATATGGTCGTGCCATAGGGAATCGTCAGCAGTTCATTCCATACCCGTTTTTGGAACTCGGTACCGACAAACAGCAACGGCACGTCAAACGAGCGCCTCTCACCGGAAAAATAACCGTCAAGCTGCGCCTTCGCCATCTCGATTACAGGTGACACACCCTGTCCAAATCCGGCTTTCAAGATGCGCCTGAGCCTGTCGTCAACATGACTACGATGCCGCTCGACCTGCCAATCACACAGGCATAGCCTGTCGCCATATGAACCGAGCAACAGCTCTCCGCAAGGAGAATCATATCTGTCGGTTATTATCCTGTTCATCCAATCATCCATTAATCACATCCGACATCAACCGTCTGGAAAGTCATCGTAAGTGCATCAATCATCAGAAGCCTGTTTGTCAGCAAATCGCCTGTTCCGGCAATGATTTTCAACACCTCTGTAGCCTGTAAACTCCCTACTACTCCCACCATCGTGTTGAGCACACCTGTCGCCGAGCATGAGCAATCCGTCTCCTCATAGGGCGTTTCACCGAAAATGTCGGCAAAACATGCAGAGCCGGGCATCTGCGTGAAAAGCTGGCCCGAAAACCTCCCCACAGAGCCGAAACACATCGGCTTCCCCAATCGGGCACATATCCGGCTCACCATCAACCTGGAGGTAAAACTGTCGGTACAATCTGCCACCACGTCACATCCACCCAGCAAAACCTCTCCATTGTCATAGCTGAGCCTGGAATCCACCGCCACTATCTCAACTTCAGGATTGATACGCATGACGGCCTTGCGGGCCGATTCCACCTTTTTCAGACCGATATCTGGTGTTCCATGCATAATCTGACGCTGCAGATTACTCAGCTCCACACAATCGTCGTCAACAACAGTGATGCGCCCCACCCCAGCCGCCGCCAGGTAAAGCACCACAGGCGAACCAAGCCCTCCTGCACCGACCACACCCACCGACGCCTCAGCAATAGCCCGCTGCCCCGGCAGGTCGATTTCACAAAGTGACAGATGCCCACGGTAGCGTTCATTGTCATACAAGCCAAGCCCCTGTTTCTTGTCAGAACTCATAACCCGCCTCCATGATAAGCTGTTTATCATCATCCACAGTCGAGCCCAATGTGGTCAGAAGGTCCCCCACTATCCCGCCGTTCATCCCGATTCTCATAGCCTGCAACTGAGTGTCGCGGCTCAACGACGCACGCCCCCCGGCAAAACGCAAAGTCGTGTGCGGGTGTATAAACCGGAATAATGCCAACGTATCAAGCACCTCGCTATCCGTCAGCCCGCGCGCATTCTCCAACGGAGTCCCTTTAATCGGGCAAAGAATGTTTATGGGAATAGAATCAGGCTCTACACGACGCAGTGTCAATGCCAGTTCCACACGCTGTTCCATAGTCTCCCCCATACCGATAATACCTCCGCTGCAAACCTCAAAACCGATTTCCTTTGCGTCAAGCAGCGTCTTTATCTTATCCTCTACCGTATGCGTTGTGCACATTTCAACGAAATACGACGGGGCGGTCTCAAGATTGCAATGATAACGGCGCACCCCTGCGTCATATAGTTTCTGAAGATCATCGCGGGAAAGCAACCCCATCGAAGCACACAGTGAAAAACCTCCTTCTCGATTCAACTCAGCATAATATGCGCAAGCCCTGTCAAGATCCGCACCGCGCATCGCACGTCCGCTGGTTACAAGCGAGAAACGGCGCACACCCTGCCCACGATGGATAGCGGCCACACGCATACATTCGTCCCGGCTTATAAGCGGATAGACTTCCACAGCCGTGTTGTGATGGGCAGACTGGGCACACCATTTGCAATTCTCCGGACATTTCCCTGACCTCGCATTGACTATCGAGCATGAATCAAACACCGGCCGGCAGAACCTCCGTGTAATCTCACCGGAAGCCTCCCAAAGAGCCCCCCTGACGTCATCAAGTCGTCCGGCAAGCTCATAGGCCTCCCCGGCCGTTATATCTCCCCCCTCCAACACCCTATTTTTCAATTCTCTGACTATTTCCATTCTTTTAGAATATCTGTTCTGATGCCAAAGTTACAAAAAAGTGCGGAACCGCGTCACATCAGACGCAATCCCGCACTTTTTTAGTTACGAATTTATTCCTTCAGTCCAAACTAATCAGGCAAGTGTGTATTTGCAACGCACAGGCGAGACTATCGTGCCATCCTTTTTCAGCTGCGCAAAAACCTTGTCGACAACCTTTTTGTCAAGACCGGTGGTTTCTGCCACTTTCGAGGCATTAACCGGTTCTCCGGCCTTCCGGATAGCTTCTATCACAATATTTTTTTCGTCCATATCCGTATCTCAGATTACTTCACTTCCTCAAAATCCACATCGGTCACATGGTCGTCGCCACCCTGGCTACCGGTATTGGCTCCGGGCTGGCCGCCCTGGAACGGATTGCCTTGGGCGCCCTGGGCACCGGCATTGGCCTGAGCCTGGGCGTTGAGGATATCCTGCTGGGCTGCACCGAAGGTGTCGTTGATTTCCTTGATGGCAGCATCGATGGCAGCGAGGTCGGCGCTCTTGTGAGCCTCTTTCAGCTTGGCAACGGCAGTTTCAATCGCAGTCTTCTTGTCGGCCGGAATCTTATCGCCGAGTTCTGAAAGCTGTTTCTCGGTCTGGAAGATGATGGCATCGGCCTGGTTGAGTTTGTCGATACGCTCCTTCTCCTTGGCATCGGCGGCCGCATTGGCTGTGGCCTCATCTTTCATACGCTGGATTTCAGCATCGGTCAGACCCGAAGAGGCCTCGATGCGGATGCTCTGTTCCTTACCGGTAGCTTTATCCTTGGCCGATACATTCAGGATACCGTTGGCGTCAATCTCGAATGTAACCTCAATCTGGGGAATGCCACGCGGAGCGGGTGCAATACCGTCGAGGTGGAACTTGCCGAGGGTCTTGTCATCCTTGGCCATGGGGCGCTCGCCCTGAAGCACATGGATTTCAACCGAAGGCTGGTTGTCGGCTGCCGTAGAGAAAGTCTCGCTCTTACGGGTCGGGATAGTGGTGTTGGCTTCAATCAGCTTGGTCATAACACCGCCGAGGGTTTCGATACCTACCGACAGAGGCACAACATCGAGCAGAAGCACATCTTTCACATCACCTGCAAGCACACCACCCTGGATGGCAGCGCCAACGGCTACAACCTCATCGGGGTTAACACCCTTCGAGGGGGCTTTGCCGAAGAACTTCTCAACAATCTGCTGGATTGCCGGGATACGGGTAGAACCACCAACGAGAATAACCTCATCGATATCCTTTGCCGTAAGTCCGGCATCTTTCAGAGCCTGTTCGCAAGGCGCTATTGTAGCATTGATGAGCTTGTCGGCAAGCTGCTCGAATTTGGCACGGGTCAGAGTCTTTACCAAGTGCTTGGGCACACCGTTGACCGGCATGATATACGGCAGATTTATTTCTGTCGAAGTTGTCGACGACAATTCAATCTTGGCCTTTTCTGCAGCCTCTTTCAAACGCTGAAGAGCCATCGGATCCTGACGCAGGTCAACACCTTCGTCTTTGAGGAACTCGTCGGCCAGCCAGTCGATAATCACATGGTCGAAATCATCACCACCCAGGTGAGTGTCACCGTTGGTCGATTTTACTTCAAACACACCGTCGCCAAGCTCAAGGATAGAAATATCGAATGTGCCGCCACCAAGGTCGAACACGGCAATTTTCTGGTCTTTATTGCTCTTGTCGAGTCCATATGCCAGCGCTGCTGCAGTTGGCTCGTTCACGATTCGGCGCACTGTCAGACCGGCTATTTCACCGGCTTCTTTGGTGGCCTGGCGCTGCGAGTCATTGAAATATGCAGGCACGGTGATAACAGCCTCTTTCACCTCCTGGCCGAGGTAATCCTCTGCCGTTTTTTTCATTTTCTGAAGAATCATGGCTGAGATTTCCTGAGGCGTATATAGACGGCCGTCGATGTCGACACGCGGAGTGTTGTTGTCGGCACGCACAACCTTATAAGGCACACGATCAATCTCTTTTTTCACCTGGTCGTAGGTCTCACCCATGAAACGCTTTATTGAATATATCGTGCGGCCCGGGTTGGTTATAGCCTGACGTTTTGCAGGATCCCCCACCTTACGCTCGCCGCCGTCAACGAATGCAACCACCGACGGGGTGGTGTTACGACCTTCGCTGTTAGGAATCACAACAGGGTCTTTACCTTCAAGAACAGCGACGCAGGAATTAGTGGTTCCCAGGTCGATACCGATAATCTTTCCCATAATAGTAGTAAGTTTTTATTTATTAGTTTCTTTTTCTGTTAAATCTGAAAGGCAGGAATAGCAATCAAGCCATCAAGGCAAGCCATCCGTCGGCCTTCCGCAATCATAAAGAAAACAAATGTTGTGCCAAAAAGGTTGCTGCCTGCCACATATAAGCCAAAACGGTGCGGCGCCTCGCCATCAACTGCCATTTTTGTCAGTTGCACAAATCTTCAAGTGACAATATTGGAACACTCCTCCCCGCCCCGCCCACTTCTCATCCCCCCTTTTTCAAACCACTGCAAAAGTTAAAGCCCGAAATTTTGAGCCAATTGATTTTATTTTGCTAAATTTGTTGCGTAAACCTGCAGGTAGGCTCTTCCGTGTCAATCCCGGCATGTGTAAAGTTCAAACTGCGAGTGATAATTGTTCAGAAAAGTAATAGTAACCTTAATAAAAACCAACAACTGTTATGGAAATTTCCCATATCGAACACATTGGCATAGCAGTGCCCTCGCTCGAAGAAGCAATCCCGTTTTATGAAAACATTCTCGGCCTGAAATGTTTCGCTGTTGAAGAAGTGGCAGACCAAAAAGTTAAAACCGCGTTCTTTAAAGTCGGGCAGACCAAAATCGAGCTTCTCGAAGGCACTTCTGAAGATAGTGCCATCTCGAAATTCATCGCCAACAACGGTGGCCGCGGTGGCATCCAGCATGTTGCTTTCGCCATTGCCGACGGTGTTGCCAACGCTTTGGCTGAAGCCGAAGGAAAAGGCTGCCGCCTAATCGACAAAGCTCCCCGCAAAGGCGCCGAAGGGCTCAACATCGCCTTCCTACACCCAAAATCAACCGTAGGCACTCTCGTTGAGCTTTGCGAAGACCCCAACAAATAATCAAGCAACAACAAACCACAAAATAACAGACAATGAGCAGCCAACTTGAAAAAATACAGGAGCTGATTGATAAACGACAGCAGGCACGCATTGGCGGCGGCGAGAAAGCCATCGAAAAACAGCATGAGCGCGGGAAATACACCGCCCGCGAGCGCATCGACCAGCTGTTAGACGAAGGTTCATTCGAAGAACTCGACATGTTCGTAACCCATCGTTGCCATAACTTCGGACAGGAGAAAAAATCATATCTCGGCGACGGCGTAGTCACCGGTTACGGCACAATCGAAGGGCGCCTGGTCTATGTATTCGCGCAGGACTTCACAGTCTTCGGCGGATCCCTGTCGGAAACCATGGCATTGAAAATATGCAAGATAATGGATATGGCCATGAAGATGGGCGCACCCGTAATCGGACTCAACGACTCGGGAGGCGCACGAATCCAGGAAGGAATCAACGCTTTGGCCGGTTATGCTGAAATCTTCCAGCGCAACATCCTCGCATCAGGCGTAATACCCCAGATTTCTGCAATCCTCGGCCCCTGCGCCGGAGGTGCTGTATATTCTCCCGCACTCACCGACTTCACCATCATGGCCAAAGGAATCAGCTACATGTTCCTCACTGGGCCGAAAGTGGTAAAGACCGTAACCGGCGAAGATGTAAGCCAGGAAGACCTCGGTGGCGCCATGGTTCACTCGCAGAAGAGCGGTGTATGCCACTTCGCAGCCGAAGACGGCGAAGACGCAATCAAGATTGTGCGCAAACTCATGAGCTACATTCCACAGAACAATCTGGAGGATGCTCCCATGGTAGAGTGCGACGACCCCATCGACCGCGTGGAAGATTCACTAAACGACATAATCCCCGACAGCCCCAACCGCCCCTACGACATGTATGAGGTAATCGGAGCCATCGTCGACAACGGTGAATTCCTCGAAATCCAGCGCGATTATGCCAAAAACATCATCATCGGCTTCGCACGTTTCAACGGCAAGTCTGTAGGCGTTGTGGCCAACCAGCCCAAATTCCTTGCCGGTGTGCTCGACAGCAATGCTTCGCGCAAAGCTGCACGGTTCGTGCGTTTCTGCGATGCCTTCAACATCCCTCTGGTGTCGCTCGTCGATGTTCCGGGCTTCCTCCCCGGCACTGGGCAGGAATACAACGGCGTAATCCTCCACGGTGCCAAGCTGCTCTACGCCTACGGCGAGGCAACAGTGCCCAAAGTGACAGTGACACTCCGCAAAAGCTACGGCGGCAGCCACATCGTGATGAGCTGCAAACAGTTGCGCGGCGACATGAACTACGCATGGCCCACAGCTGAAATCGCTGTAATGGGTGGCGCAGGTGCAGTTGAAGTGCTATATGCCAAAGAAGCGAAAGCATCGGAAGATCCCAAAAAGGTGCTCGCCGAGAAGGAAGCGGAATACAACAAACTCTTCTGCAACCCCTACAACGCGGCTAAATTCGGCTACATCGACGACGTAATCGAACCACGCAACACCCGCTTCCGCATCATCCGTGCCCTCAAGCAGCTGGCCACCAAACGAGTGACCAATCCTGCCAAAAAACACGGCAACATTCCCCTGTAAGAGTGTGCTTGAATTTAACATACTCTATGAGATTGTATAACCCTCAAGGAATGAACTAACCACAGATATGAGAAAGAAGCACATTCTTCTCGTTGCCCTCATCGCATGTTGCAGCGTGGCATCCTTTGCGCAAGCGCGCAAAGGGCTGCGCCTCAACGAAGTGATGGTGGTTAACGAAGATAATTTCGTTGACGATTACGGCCAGCGTTCAGCATGGATCGAACTGTTCAACTCAAACTTCGCGCCGCTTGAAATCTCAAGCGTATTCATCACAAACGACCCCGCCAACCCCACGAAATACCCCGTGCCCCTGGGCGATGTCAACACACGCATACCCAAACGGCAACACATCGTGTTCTGGGCCGACGGGAAACCCTCCCGTGGCACATTCCACATGAACTTCGTGCTAAACCCAGAAGAACCCAACTGGATAGGCGTTTATGATGCCGACGGGCGCACCCTGATTGACTCAATCACCGTGCCACCCATGCCCTACAACAGCACCTTCGCCCGCAAAGTCGACGGAGAAGGCACATCGGCACTCGACTGGGAAGTGCGCTCGGGCAACGAAGGGAGCATAATAACCCCCTCAAGCAACAACGTAATCCGCGACACCAACAAAAAAGTCGACACATTCGCCCGTGTCGATGCCAACGGCTTCGGAATGACAGTTTCGGCCATGGGCATCGTATTCCTGGCACTGCTGCTGCTGAGCACATGTTTCTACATCATCAGCCGCATCGGAGCCAAACGCTCGCAAAACAAGAAACTCGCTGCCCACGGCATCAACCCCGCCGAAGTGCGCCGTGCCGACAAGCCTGAAGGCGACTCCGGCGAAGTCATAGCCGCAATAGCAGCAGCCCTCAACGAGCATCTCAACGCCCACGACCTCGAAAGCACCATCCTGACCTTCCAGAAGATGCGCAAGCCCTACTCTCCCTGGAGCTCACACATCTACACACTGCGTCAGATGCCCCGCAAATAACAGTTGAAAGGCAAGTTTGATACATTCAACAATTTGAAAAATCCAAACAATGAAAGAATATAAATATAAAATCAACGGTAACCTCTACAAAGTAGGCATCGGCGACATCGAAAACGGCATTGCCGAGGTACAGGTCAACGGCACCCCCTATAAGGTAGAGCTTGAGAAAAAAGACACCCCGGCAATCAAAGTGGCAACCCCCAAACCCGCAGCAGCACCCCGCACGGCAACCGGCGAGAAAGTCATCGCCAAACCCGCAGCCAAGGCAGCCGCAGGCGGCACCCCCGTGAAGGCCCCCCTCCCCGGCGTTGTGCTCGACATCAACGTAACCGTAGGCCAGGAAGTAAAAGCAGCCGACACCGTAGTGACCCTCGAAGCCATGAAAATGGAAAACGCCATTAAAGCAGGTGTCGACGGAAAAGTTTCAGCAATCAGCGTGGCAAAGGGCGACTCTGTTCTTGAAGGCGCAGTGTTAGTCACAATCGCTTAAAGAAGCCCTGAACCATGGGAGAATTCGGAACATTCCTGCTTGAAAACCTCACTCAGTTCTGGCAACTGACAGGTTTCTACAACGCCACCTGGCAGCATCTTGTGATGCTCGCCGTAGGTCTCTTCTTCATCTGGCTCGCTATCAAAAAAGATTTCGAGCCGATGCTGCTTGTGCCGATCGGATTCGGTATCCTGATCGGTAACGTGCCTTTCAACACCGCCGCCGGCCTCGAAGTTGGCATTTACGAAGAAGGCTCGGTGCTGAACATCCTCTATAACGGCGTAAGCGCCGGATGGTATCCTCCGCTGATTTTCCTCGGCATTGGAGCCATGACAGACTTTACAGCCCTGATTGCCAACCCGAAACTGATGCTCGTGGGCGCAGCCGCGCAGTTCGGCATCTTCGGCGCCTACATAGTGGCACTCGCCCTCGGCTTCATGCCCGACCAGGCCGGTGCAACAGCCATTATCGGAGGTGCCGACGGCCCCACCGCCATCTTCCTTTCGTCGAAGCTCGCCCCCAACCTGATGGGAGCCATAGCCGTGTCAGCCTACTCCTACATGGCTCTCGTGCCGGTGATACAGCCGCCAATAATGCGTCTGCTCACAACCAAAAACGAGCGCCTCATCAAGATGAAGCCGGCGCGTGCCGTGGCTCAGAGCGAAAAGATTCTCTTCCCCATCATAGGGATGCTTCTGACATGCTTCGTGGTGCCCTCTGGCCTTCCCCTGCTCGGAATGCTCTTCTTCGGAAACCTTCTGCGTGAATGCGGTGTAACCAACCGTTTGGCCAAAACCGCATCAAACGCATTGACCGACATAGTGACAATCCTTCTCGGAATGACAGTCGGCGCATCAACACAGGCATCGACATTCCTGACAAAAGAGACCATCTTCATCTTCGCCCTCGGATTCATGGCATTCATCATCGCCTCTGCATCGGGTGTGCTTTTCGTGAAGCTGTTCAACCTCATCCTTCCGGCCAAGAAGAAACTCAACCCGCTCATCGGCAATGCCGGAGTATCGGCAGTGCCCATGTCTTCCCGTATCTCCAACAACCTCGGTCTGGAATACGACCCGTCGAACTACCTGCTCATGCACGCCATGGGTCCCAACGTAGCCGGCGTAATCGGTTCGGCTGTAGCCGCAGGTGTACTCCTCGGCTTCCTCGCCTAACCACTGATCAAGACATCAATCAACGGCGCTGTGTCATCCGACACAGCGCCGTTTTTCTATCATATAATATCCTAAATCCAGTAAGGCCGACAAGACACAACACATTCTCACAGCCCAACATACCCGGCAGTCCCGCAATCTCCAAAATTAACATTCTACAAACGAATTATCACAATCTCTTCGTTAGAGATAGTGACCTTCAGTAACCCCCTGGTATATGCCTTTTTATGCTGCTAATCCGTGCCGGTTTCCCATTTAACCGGCCCTGTCAGCCTTTCATCCGCGCAAAATTATTTCGCCGTAACTGCCCCTATATCGGATATTTTGGCTAATTTTGCATAGCAATTTCGTGCGCCTTACTATCTCTAACGAAGAGATTGTGATACGGCGCATCGAGTTCTGTCACCAACGAAGTGCTGGAGCTGCGCCACATACATAGTCCGTACCCCTGTTCCTGTCTTGATTCTATGGAGCGGCAGGGGGTCGGGACGAACTGCCTCGATTCCAGCCGGGGTTAACTCCACCCGAATGACGGAAACGCCTGACAACCACCCCACTGACACCTCCGACGCCATCGGTTTTTTCCTGACGGAAGCCGGCAACGCCACCAACACCGCAACTGCCGCCGCCTATCGAAAGGCCGCCGCATCGCTGCGGAAGTTCGCAGAAGGGCGCCCCCTGCGGTTCGGCGATTTCGACGAGCCGCTGCTCGACGGCTGGCTCACGGCGCTATTCATCAACGGCAACTCCCACAAAGTGGCCACATATTATCTCAGGATAATCTCAGCCCTATACAACCGCGCTGTCACCAGGGGCATAGCGCCACCCACCGAAGCATTCCGCACAGCCGCAAGGCGCCTCGATGCCATCAGCGGTCTCGACTACGACATCTCACGACGCGAAGCAGACCACAAACGGCTCGTGGCAATGGCACGCGGCGGCGCAACATCCCCCGGCGGCCACCTTCCGGTCTACGCCGACATCTTCCTGGCGTCGGTGCTCTCAGGCAACATGACGCCGTCAGAGGTGGCAAGGCTGAAGAAAGCCGACACCGGCCCATTCCCACCGGAAATGCAGGCGATTCTCAGCCGCCACACCGGCAACAGGCGCAGCTACGTGTTCGACCTCCGGCAGCCGGAAATGACCGGACGGCAGCTCGACCGGACGGTCGACAGAAACACGGCGGCAGTGATGCGCCTCCACGGAATATCCGGCACCCCCACACAGGCTCCGGCAGACCTGTGGGCCCACGCAGCCCTGAAATGCGGCTACACCCCCCAGGCGATAACCGGATGCCTCGGCTTCCGGCCCACCGCCAACCCGGTATTCGCCCTGTGCCCCATGCAGCCCATACCCGACAGCGACGCAATGGAAATGCGCGCCACAGTGGCGAGGGTCATAACAGACGACCCCCTGCAGTGGTTCGTGATGAGGCTGCGCCCCGCCCCAGGCTTCAGCAGCCTGCTGCAGAGGCTCGCCTCACTCCCCTCCGGCAACCACGCCCCAACGCTATTCTACCCCTGCGAGGAGATAGCGACGCGCATAGGCCGCAGGCTCGTGTGGCGCGACCGCCCCGTAATACCCGACATCGTCTTTTTCCGGAGCAGGCGCAGCCACGTGCGCCCGCTGTTCCGGGAAATCGGCGACCTCGCATGGTGCTACACCACCGGCAGATCAGGCACATACGCAGCCATCCCCGACAGAGAGATGCAGCGGTTCCAGCAGGCCATCGGACGCTTCACCCCACAAAGCGAAATCTTTCCAGCAGGCACACTGGCACCCGCACCCGGCGACACCGTCGAAATCATAGGCGGCATATTCGCCGGCCGGCACGCCGAAGTGGTGAAAACCGCCACTAAGCCCTCAGGCGTCACAATCTACCGCCTCATCCTCCCCGACAACAAAGGCATCGAATGGCGCATCGACGTCGACGCACGCCTTTTACAACCACACAGCAACCAACACGGAACATGCACCACGACCAACAGCAGATAACAGCCGAACTGGCACGCATAGCCCGGAACGGACTTCCCGGCCTCACCGCCGACAACGCCATAATCAGCCGCCTCGACGCCCTAAACCTACTCATAAACATACACGACGACCGGGGAGCCGACGCCACACCCCTGCGCCAACTCCTACCCGCCATCGCCGACGAACTGCTCCGGCTCGCCGCCGACACACCGGCCGCCGACTCCGCACCCCTCCTCCACGCCCTCTACCGCCTAATCTACGGACGCTCCCTCGACGACGCCGGCCGCGCCCCCGCACCCTGGCTCCAGGCCCTCAAATCCCGCTCCCTCCTCTACCTCCGGGACACAGAAGACACAGCCCCCACCCGACCCTCCGACCACCTCGCCATCCTCTCCTACTCCATAATCAACGAGCCCCAAGAAGCATACACCGCCGCCGACAGCCGCTGCAACTCCCTCCTCCACACCCTCCTCTCCGGCTGCCGGTCACTACAACTCCAACTCCAACTCCAGATCGACCTCCTCCACGCTCGCCTCGCCTCCGCAGGCACATTCTCATTCCCCTCATCCACCGCACCCCTCTGGGCACCCCTCGCCTCATCCCTGGCCGCAACCCTCTCCGACCCCGACACCCTCCAAAACCTACCCGACACCCCCCTCCTCCGCTGGCACACCGCCCTCTCCCTCCTACCCCCCTTCCGCCTCCTGCCCGCCACAAGCCTCGCCCAAGCCTCCAATACAGCCCTTGCCCAACTCTCCCTCAGACCCAACCTCAGAATACAACTCATCGCCCACCTCACCTCCACAGAATAACCCTCAGACCTGTCTGCCACGTCCGACAAGTCCGACCTGTCCCACCACCACTCCAACCCTTGGCAACAGCTACCGACAACCGCCGAATCGCCAAAAACACCCTGATACTATATGTCAGGATGTTTCTGACCATCATAGTAAACCTCTATACCGTAAGGGTGATATGGCAGGTGCTCGGTGTGGATGACTACGGTGTCTACAACGTAGTCGGAGGCATAGTGACCATGTTCGCATTCCTCAACTCCGCCATGGTAGCCTCCTCACAACGGTTCATATCCTTTGAACTCGGACGAGGCGACACCGAAAAGCTCCACCGCGTATTCTGCATCTCGGTGACAGTCCATTTCCTGCTCGCAATCGCCGTTCTGCTTCTTGCCGAGACCATAGGGCTATGGTTCCTGAACGCCAAGCTCAACATCCCACCCGACCGCATGACGGCAGCCAACTGGGTTTACCAATGCTCAGTGATATCATTCATAGTGGGCATTGCCAGCGTGCCTTACAACTCCTGCATCGTTGCCCACGAACACATGAAAGTCTACGGATATTTCGGCATCCTGGAAGTGCTGCTGAAACTCGCCATCGTATTCCTGCTGATGCTCATTCCATTCGATAAGCTCATAACATACGCCATCCTTGTGCTTGTCGTCTCCATACTGATGAGATTCATCTACGGGATATACTGCAAGCGCCACTTCCCCGAATGCCGCTACAGCTACGTCTCCGACCACCACCTGCTGCGCGACATGTTTTCCTTCGCCGGGTGGGGATTCATAGGAAATATCGGCCTCACAGTCCGCGACCAAGGCATGAACATTGTTGTTAACCTTTTTTTTAATGTTGCCGTCAACGCGGCCAAAGGGATTGCCTCACAAGTGTCAGCTGTGGTAAGCGGTTTTGCACAAAACTTTCTGATGGCCCTAAACCCTCAAATTACAAAACTTTATGCCGTCGGCAACATCGACAGGATGCTTCGTCTCACATTCAGCGGGTGTAAATATGCCATTTTTCTACTTATGATATTCATAATCCCCCTGTTTTTTGCAGCGGGTCAAATCTTAGAATTATGGTTAGGCGATGTTGCGCCTTACACTGTCGGATTTTTGCGCTTAGCATTAGCTTCAGCCATCATAGACTGCGCTGCCGGGCCGTTGATAACAGCCATCCAAGCCACAGGCCACATTAAAAAATTCCAAATCGTTCTCGCATCAATAATGGTTTTAAACCTGCCGCTGGCATGGTTGTGGCTGACATTCGACGCCAGTCCGTATATAGTTGCGATAGTTGCCTGCGCCACATCATTGTTCGCATTTATTGCCCGCCTTATGCTCGTTCACGAACTCATCGTGTTTGACTACTCTAATTTCATCAGAATCGTAGTTATAAGAAGTCTGCCGACACTGATAATCTCAAGTTTGATTTCTTGGGCGATATACAATAACACACCCTCTACAATCGGAGGGGTGGCTGTATTTTGCATACTATCGGCAATAGTTTCAGGAATTATGATTTTCACAATCGGACTACAAAACAACGAGCGGGCATCTATAACAGAAGCTATCTTGCAAAAATTTCGCATAGTTAAAAATGGACACAAATAAAACACTTGATATTCCCGGGGCAACACCATTAGTATCGGCCATTATAACCACCCGCAACCGATTACCATTATTGAAACGTGCCATTGAAAGCGTATTCGCCCAAACTTATGCGAACATAGAGCTAATCGTGGTAGATGACGCCTCAACCGACGGGACAAAAGAATATTGCAAGAATCAGAATCTCCACTACATATCCATTCCGCCCCACGAAAGCCGGGGTGGCAACTACGCACGCAACCTTGGAATAAAAGCCGCTAATGGTGAGTATGTGGCATTTCTTGACGACGATGATTACTGGTTACACGAAAAAACATCAAAGCAGCTCGCGTTAATTCAAGAACACGACTGCGAAATGGTTCATGGAGGCAGAACTCTTGAAATAATCAACCCTGATGGCACGGTAACTTTCCGCGATTTGCTTCCGAATCCGGCCCATTGGGGAGACATGTCTAAAAAAATCCTGCTAACTATCTGTACTACTACAACAACTATATTCGCAAAGAGAAACGCGCTTATTGAAACAGGTCTTTTTGATGAAAATTTGAAATTCTGGCAGGAATATGAACTCACAATTCGTTTGGCACAACGTAAACCTTTTTATTTCGTCAATGAACCGGTTGCAGTCTACCGGATCGACAAAAACGACAGCAACAGACTTACTAACAAATATTTTCCCTGGCATGAGGCCGTAAAATACATCCACCGGAAGCATCGTGGCCTATACAAAAAACTCTCTTTCTATGAAAAATTCAAAGTGCGACGCCTCGTTTGGAGTGACGCATATGAACGCACGGCCTATGCAGGTCTTCACGTGAGGCACTACATGTATCTTGCACTCCTGTCACTGACATCACCAAGCCGAGTTGTCAACAAATTAATCAAAACACTGCGCCATGACAACAAGTAGTCTCATCCAGATCAAAACCTGCCATGCTTTAAACAGAATCGCTGGCAAATGCCTCTACCGTCTGCCATATGCCGCCCAGCTTATAAACAGCGTGCGCCATGCGATTATGAAACACTGCATAGCCTCTGACTGCACAATCGAAGCAAACACCACACCCCCCGATTGCGAAATAAAAGAGACAACGCCTATCTATGTAATGTGGTGGCAAGGAGAAGACGCGATGCCCGAGGTTGTGCGCATATGCTACGAGTCGCTAAAACGCAGATGCGGAAAACATCCCGTCAAACTCATCACGAGCCACAACTTCAAAGATTTCATAAACCCGGAGGCAGAACTCCCTTGGGATTCCCGAATTGACGGTTTCATAGAATCAGGCCGCGTGTCGCTGACACATTTGGGAGATCTTATCAGAACATGGATTCTCTATAATTACGGTGGGATATGGGTGGATGCGACACTACTTTTCCCTCACATGGAAATCGATGCTATGCTGCAACGGCGCGATTACTATTCGCGCACGGTTGACAGGCACAGATACAACAACATGTATGTTCCTTACGGCAGATGGACATCGTTCTTCATCGCTTCTGCCAGCGGAAACCCCTTAATGAGGAATATCTATAACGGCATACTTGAAATCGTCCAAGAAAACGGCACGATTTACGAATATTTCACTCTCGACTATATCTGGGCTATATTCTATGACCGCAACAAGTGGCTTCGCGACAATATCAACTCCGTGCACCCTCTCGACCCCCGCTTTAGCCAACTCGACATGAACGCGCCATATCATTCCGAATCATTCAACGAACAGGTGAAAAATTTTCCTTGTTTCAAATTGACCTATAAAACCGGATATACAACAACTACCCCTGAAGGGATTCAGACTGTCTACGGACATTTAAAAGCCCGATATTTATGAAATATACCCTCCCCTACGACTATCTCATCGTAGGCGCCGGCCTGTTCGGCGCCACATTCGCACACCTCGCCACCCGCCGGGGCAAACGATGCCTCGTCATCGACAAACGCCCACACACCGGAGGGAACATCTACTGCGAGACCATCGAAGGGATAAACGTCCACAAATACGGCGCACACATCTTCCACACCTCCGACCGCGAAGTGTGGGATTTCGTCAATTCCATAGTCCCCTTCAACCGCTACACCAACAGCCCCGTAGCCAAAGCCCCCGACGGACGCCTCTACAACCTCCCCTTCAACATGAACACATTCTACCGGATGTGGGGGGTCACAACACCGGCACAGGCACAGGCCAAACTCCACGAGCAGCGCTCCCAGGCCATAGCAGCGATGGAGGCAGCGGGAATCAAAGAGCCGCGCAACCTCGAAGAGCAAGCCCTCACGCTCATAGGCCGCGACATCTATGAGCAGCTCATCAAAGGCTACACCGAAAAACAGTGGGGGCGTCCATGCAACGAACTCCCCGCATTCATAATCCGGCGCCTGCCCGTACGCCTAACCTTCGACAACAACTACTTCAACGACACCTGTCAGGGCATCCCCGTCGGAGGCTACAACCGCCTTATCGACGGACTGTTGGAAGGCTCCGACATACAGCTCAACGCAGACTTCTTCAGCGACCGCCGGAAATGGGAAAACATCGCCCACAAAACCGTATTCACCGGCAAAATCGACCAATTCTACGGCTACCGGTTCGGCCGCCTCGAATACCGCACAGTGCGCTTCGAAACCGAAACGCTCCCCGTTGCCAACCACCAGGGCAACGCCGTGGTCAACTACACATCAGCCAACGTCCCCTACACCCGCATAATCGAGCACAAACACTTCGAAGCACTCACACAGGCCGAAATCGACGCCAACCCCCACACAGTCATATCGCGCGAATACTCAACCGAATGGACCGAAGGCATGGAACCCTTCTATCCCGTCAACGACGCCCGCAACCAAGCCATCTACGAACAATACCGCGCCCTCGCCGCCCAGGAACCCGACACAATCTTCGGCGGACGCCTCGCCGAATACCGCTACTACGACATGGCGCCAATCATAGCCCGTGCATTCTCACTCTTCAATGCAGACCGCAATTAAAACCCACAACGGGCTCACATCCATCCCCATCACCGGCATATGCTCCAATCTGAGCATCGCCGTGGCTGTCGGGCTGGCAATCGTGTCGCTCGGCCCATGGTTTGTGTGGGGCAGGAGTTTCCATGTCATATTCGCCGCCCTGTTCATGATGTTGCGGCTCCCCCTTATAAAACGACACTACTCGCGCCGCGAACTTTGGGTGTTATATTCCCTTGTGCCATTCGCATTCTTCTATTCCAAATTCGTTCTTGACCCCCTTGGGCAAAGCCTCCAGCGGCTTCTGGGGCTTGTGATGCCTATAGTTTTCCCGATTCTGTTTTCCCACGCAGAGCGGCAACGCTTCCTGAGATGGCTCATCAACACTTTCAGCATAATGCTTTTAGTGTCAATCATAGGGTTCGCAATCCGCACATTCATAGTCGAATTACCACACAGTGAAATAATCCATCCGAATCCTTTCTATCCACCTTTCAAAAACTACTACTTCTTCACCGTACTGCATGATTTCGGGCCATTAACCCGGTTCACCAGCATGATTACCGAACCGGGTCACGTTGGCATGACAGCAGCGCTTCTGCTTTTTGTTAATGGGTACTCATGGCGCAAATGGCAGAATGTGGTCATGTCAATCGCAATGTTCTGGTCAATGTCGCTTGCCGGATTCGTGCTGTTCGCACTGGGGCTTTTTTTGTATTTTATACTCACTCGCAAGTCAATCATCCATGGCATGATTCGAGTGTTCATACCTCTTGTAGCCGTCATCTCAATAGGAATCATTTTCTATTCTCCTGATAATAACGATATAGTTTCATTATATATCCTCAGCCGCCTTACCGTCGACGAAAACAAAGGCATATCAGGCAACAACCGCAACACCGCATCTTTCAATCGGGAATTTGACCGTTTTTTAGAATCCGATGACATGCTGCAAGGATTGTCGTCAGAACAATTGAAAGAAAAATTCAGCGGCACAGCCAACAGTTCATATAAAGTATTCATAATGACCTATGGAATGCTGTCATTCCTGTGCCTGTTATTGTTCATGGGGGTGAACCTCACCTCCTACCCGAGTAAACTCGGAATCGGCTTCACACTCCTCATACTCGCATCGTTTGTGCAACGGCCATATTTCCTGTGGGAAATACAATCTTTCACATATCTCTGCTTCCTCCCTCTGTGCCACCAGGCCAAGCTCGCGCTAAAGGGGGCAAAGCAATAAATAACACACACTGATGGGCAAAATCTTAAGCATCATTATCCCCTCCTATAACATGGAGGGGTATCTCGGGAAATGTCTCTCTTCGCTGATGTGCGGAAACATCGACAAACTCGACATAATAATCGTTAACGACGGAAGTAAAGACAAAACCGCAGAAATAGCAACCGGATTCGTCAACAAACACCCCCGCTCAATCTCCCTCATTGACAAGCCTAACGGCAATTACGGGTCTTGTATCAACGCTGCCTTGAAAGTTGCACAAGGCAAATATGTGAAAGTCCTTGATGCCGACGACAGTTTTACCACCGGCGTCCTTGACATGTATATCGATTATTTGTCAACCATAAATTCAGACCTGGCCATCAGCGACTATTGCCGGGTCACCCCAGCAGGAAAGGAGAGAAACATACGTTTCAACAACCTTGACTCCTACAAAGAAACGCCATTCCGCCAAGCCGTTCAGTTCTTGCAGAAAGAGAGCTTCAGTATGCATGCAGTTGCCTACAAAACCGACCTGCTCCGCCGCATAGACTACCGCCAAACCGAAGGGGTGAGCTACACCGACATGGAATGGATGTTTCTACCAATGACACAAGTCAACACCCTATCTTACTTCCCCCATGTGCTCTACCGTTATCTCATCGGGCGCGAAGGGCAGACTGTTTCCACAGCCCTCAGCATCAAAGCTGTAAACCAGACAGCCACAGTAGTCGAATCAATGCTCGAAAAATATGCACATGCAAAAGACAGCCTGCCCGAAATCCACCGCAAATATCTCGAAGCGCGCCTGAGGCTTAAAACCCCGTCAATCTACCGGATTTATCTGCTTAAACAATCCGATTCTGCGCTTTATCCCGACCTGCACAGATTCGACCAAGTGCTCCAACGCACTTACCCCCGGCTATATTCAGATTTAGACCGCGAAAACATAAAAGGCATCCCCTTTCATTTCATAACACACTGGCGAAAACACTACGAAGGTGCGAAAACACTCCCCATCCTATCGCTATTAAGCCGCATTTACAACGCCATTTTCTAACCCCCAACCACATGACACAACATAACAAGCCTGATCGGATCTATCGTCTTTGGTCAATATCAAACTGGTTATACAGACACCGGCTCACACCATTGGCCATTTTAATGCGTGCCTTCATACGCATATTATTCTCGGCCGACATACCTTATAAATTACAAATCGGGAAAGGCACGAGATTCCCCCACGATGCCCTCGGATCACTGTTCCACCCCGATGCAATAATCGGCACCGACTGCACCATCCTCCACGGAGTGACAATTGGAGGCCGTTCCGGCCACAAGCAACTCCCGGTAATAGGCAACAACGTCCGCATCGGCACACACGCACAGATACTCGGCCCGATCACCATAGGCAACAACGCCGAGATTGGAGCCGGCGCAGTGGTCGTAAAATCCGTCCCCGATTGCGCAATCGTCGCCGGAATCCCAGCCAAAATATTAAAAATCAAAGATTTATCTCATAGGGGGGGGTAATTAATATCTCTACAGCCGCATAAAATCATCATGAACATCCTGCATATAGTTGGTGTAAAACAGCATGTCAACGGGGTGTCAACCGTTGCCTCATGCCTATCACGAGAACAACGTAAATTAGGGCATAATGTCAGGGTAGTCAATATCATAACTACAGCCGATGAAATCTGTTATCTCGAAAAGATACACGACATCCATAGTTTTATTGACAACATAACTCCGGAAAACACAGACATCGTAATATTCCACTCCTTATATTTCATGGAATATATAAAAATTGCATCATCCTTAAAACATAAAAAAATACCTTATCTGATCCAATTACACGGTGCGCTCTCCAAACAGAATTATAAAAAGAATTTCTTGAAAAAATGGATTGCAAATCAATTGTTTTTTAAGAAATTCATAAAATCCGCCTCTGCAATAATTTATCTTAACAAACACGAAATCACCAACTCCATAGTACCATCCATAAACTCCGATACAATAATCCTGCCTAACGGATGTTACTCGCCTCAACAAAAAACATATAACAAGGCCACACAACCATTCAAACTGCTTTATCTCGGACGCATAGACAAACACCACAAGGGGTTAGACAAATTATTGGATTCTCTGGCTCTTTTGAAAAAACAGGGCATCCGGAACTTCTCCATTGACTTCTATGGCAGAGGCGAGCAGAAAGATATGAAATGGTTCAAAGGGCAACTGGCCGGTATAGCGGATATCGCCCGCTATCACGGTGCGGTTTTCGGAGAAGAGAAGTCTGACGCCCTCGCAACCCATAATGCAATGATATTGACCTCTCGCTATGAGGGTATGCCGATGGGCATTCTTGAAGCATTATCATTCGGGCTGCCCTGCATCATCACCCCCCAGACAAATATGGCAGATGTGATAGCGAAATATGAATGTGGATGGATTACACCATTAGACCACACCATAATTGCGAACACAATCCTGACAGCTCAAAAACAATATAGCGTCAGCCACGCTATCCTCTCAGCAAATGCAAAGGCTGCCGCAAGCCATTATGACTGGCAAAACGTTGCACTCGAATCAATCAAACGATACCAATCCATTATCGATAGAAAAAAACTACAATAAAGCGAAGATGAATATAAAAACCGCAATTAAAAGCCAACGTATACGCCATTTTCTAATGAAGTGCGGCTGGTGGCTTCCTGACAGCCTGATGGTCTCAATTCAATATTATTTGATCTGCCACCGTTGGCCCGATTTGAAAAATCCCGTTAGATTTTCTGAAAAAATCCAATGGTATAAATTGCACTACCGCAAACAGGTGATGCGCGAATGTGTTGACAAATACACAGTGAGGCATTATGTGGAGCGCAAAATGGGAAACACCCAAATACTTAATCAATTATATCAAGTATGCGATAATGCCGACGAAATCGAATTCGACAAATTACCAAATAAGTTCGTAATAAAAACCACAAATGGTGGAAACGGAGATAATATCCTAATTGTAAAAAATAAATCAAATATTACCCCCCCCCATTTGGTTGACAAAATTAACCAATGGAAGGAACGTAGATATGATATTATCTCACGCGAATGGGCATACAAAGGTTTAGAATCTCCAAGAATTATTGTAGAACAATATCTGGAAGAGAACCATTCAAACGGAGGCTCATTGAATGACTACAAGTTTTTCTGCTTCAACGGTAAATTCAAATATTTGTGGGTAGATATAGACAGATATACGAACCATACACGTGGATGGTGGAATGAACACCTTGATTATTTACATATCGACAGCGACTATCCGGGATCTAAATACGAGATTTCCTTGCCCGAAAATATAACAGAAATGATAACAGTCGCTGAAACCTTGGCCTCAGACTTTCCCTTTGTCAGAGTTGACCTCTACAATGTCAACGGCAAAATATACTTTGGAGAACTCACTTTCTATCCGGGCAGCGGATATATCCCCTTTAAACCCGATTCCTTTGATTTTGAATTGGGAGCAGAATTTTCACTGCCCGAAAACACAGAACAATAAAATTTTTAAGCATCATTATGAAGATAGCAGTTGCCGGAACAGGATATGTAGGGTTAAGCATCGCAACACTGTTGGCCCAGCACAACACAGTCACGGCTGTGGATGTCATACCCGAAAAGGTAGATAAAATCAACCGCCGGATATCACCGATCC
>ERZ777305.1190-NODE-1190-length-33490-cov-4.160849_pt1 | contig 33490 bp, 33 predicted proteins | sample MGYA00374965_ERZ777305 | MGnify/ENA primary metagenome ERZ777305 (study PRJEB29328, sample SAMD00013331) | mouse gut metagenome | study: EMG produced TPA metagenomics assembly of the Metagenome analysis of fecal microbiota from mouse which was promoted... | reverse complement strand
AGATGTTATAAGGAGTTTATATAGTTGTGGTTGCATTAACTTTGACATCTAACCTACAAAAAAAACTGTTGCAAAATAAATCTTTTGTTTTATTAGTTTATAACTTTGTTTTTGAGTATTTCTAGTGCTTCAAACAAATCTTTAATTACGATAACATCAGTTTTAACTTCTCTGTTTTTTCGATTGAGTAGAATAGGTGTTATTCCTACTGATCTAGCACCTAAGACATCTGTTTTTTCAGAATCCCCTATATGTACAACTTCTTCTTTACTGCAGTTACTTACTTCTAATGCTTTTAAGAATATTTCCTTACTTGGTTTATATGCTTTAACCATATCACCGCAGATAACCCCTGCCGGATTCAATTCGTTATCTTTAATTGCGACATCGACATACTGTATGCTATTATTAGTAATTATATAAATAGGATACGGGCACTCTTTAAAAAAAGGCTTAACATCATCAAATAAAGGTGCCTTAGCCCAATATTCTCTACATAATTCATGTAGTATATTTAAATCAGTCTTGAGTTCAAACTCTTCTACCATTTTCTTTAATGAAATATCAGTAATTTCATCTTGTGTAAGATAGTTCTCACGATAACTCTTGTTTTCAAGCTCTGTTATACTTTTCCACCAATACTTAATAATAGTATTTGGATCGTTAAGTCTACTATTTTTGCTTATAATATCAACGAACTTCATCGTCGCCTTACACATTTCTTGACTTAGCGTTCCTGAATAATCGATAAATACAGCTTTAATATTTTTCATATAGATACATTCTCCTTAATATATAGTACTATAAACAACTATTTCTTTTTAATTTCTAGCTAATTTCATATAGATTTTTTATTAATAATACTAGTGAGTACTTTGTTATTAAACTCTCTCCTTTTGTATTAAGTAGACAAATTGCTATAAAACGCGAAAGCTTTTTATTAAACATTTCTACTTAATTAAACCAACTAGCTAAACACAAAAGTATTAGAAACTATTTCACTTCCACAAATATAACTAAAAATGATTTTTATAAGTCTTAATACTCTCGTTGAAATTATTAAATAACTTTATATCCGAGTTTTTCAATAGTTTTTGTAAAGACCTTATCTTTCACCTCTTTGCTCATAGTTATCACTGCCTGTTTAGATTCAAGATCAACTGAAACAGATGTAACACCCTTAATGTCTTTTAAAGCATTTTCAACCTTCATTTTGCAGTGATTGCAACTCATTCCTTCAATAGTAATAGTTTTTTCCATAATCTCCTCCTTTTTCTTTACTATTAAATATTCTTAATGTAAGTGCATTTATAACAACGCAAACAGAGCTTAAGCTCATTGCTAGTGAAGCAATCATCGGACTTAGTCCCATATGTATCAATGGATAAAATACGCCTGCAGCAAGTGGTATTCCTAAAGCGTTATAAAAGAATGCCCAGAATAGACTCATTTTTATATTAGTAATTGTTCTTTTACTCAATCTAATTGCAATAACTAAATCAAGCAAAGAATTCTTAATGAGAACTATTCCTGCACTCTCCATCGCAATATCAGTTCCACTTCCAATTGCAATACCAATATCTGCTGCCTTAAGTGCTGGAGAGTCATTTATGCCATCACCAACCATTGCAACTCTATGACCCTGCCCTTTTATTTGTTCAACATATTCATATTTTGATCAGGCAAGACATTTGCAATAACATTCTCTATATCAGCATTCCTTGCAAATGCTTTAGCTGTGGTTTCATTATCACCCGTAAGCATAATGACATTTAGACCCATATTCTTTAACTCTTTTATCGCCATTACACTATCTTCTCGTATCGTATCAGCTAGTGCGATAATGCCTAATAGTTTTTTATTCTGGACACATATTATCGGCGTTTTACCGCTCAATGCAAACTCTTCAGTCACATCTTTTACTTGTTTTAATTCATCCTTATTCAATACATCACTTACAAGTTTTTCATTTCCAAGCAATACTTCTTTCCCATTGATAATGGCCTTTGTACCTTTTCCAGCAATTTCTTCATAATCTTCTACACTTATTGTATTAACCCTATTGACAGCATAATCTACAACTGCTTTTGCTAATGGGTGATTGCTATGCTTTTCAATACTTGCGCAAATCATAATCAATTCATTTTCATCAATATCATTATTCGCTAAATATACATCAGTAACAGATAAACTACCAGTGGTAATCGTACCTGTTTTATCTAAAACAATTGTATCGATTTTACACAGGTTTTCTAAATTCTCTGCATCCTTTACTAATATGCCATATTGCGCAGCTTTTCCTGTTCCAACCATTATCGCAAGCGGTGTAGCTAATCCTAGTGCACATGGACAAGAAATTACTAATACACTTATGGCAAAGTTAAGTGAAAATGCAAAGTCTTTGGTAATAATAAGCCAAACTATAAGACTTATGAGCGATATAGCTATGACAATTGGAACAAAAACCGCACTGACTTTATCAGCTATTTTTGCTATTGGCGCTTTAGTACTAGAGGCCTTTTCGACAAGTGCAATTATTTTAGAAATAGTAGTCTCTTTGCCGATCTTAGCAGCTTTAAAAGTGAAAGTACCATTTTTATTAATGCTGGCTGATATTACTTCATCACCGACCTTTTTATCAACTGGTAAGCTTTCACCGGTAATTGCAGACTGGTCAAGCAATCCATTTCCACTTAGAATCACTCCATCTACTGGAAGAACATCTCCTGGCCTTATTACTATTACATCACCAACTACTAAACTTGAGACATCAACAATAGATTCTTCACCATTTTTTATAATCGTACAAGTTTTAGGTGCTAACTTCATCAACTTACTTATCTCACTAGAAGTTTTTATCTTTGCACGGTTTTCAAAATATTTTCCCAAAGAAACCAGAGTAACTATTGTTGCAGCCCCTTCAAAATATAACGAATGCATATATTCATGAACAAGTTCTAAATCTGAACGACCAAATGCATAACTCATGATAAATATGATTGCAATACCATAAATATATGCTGATCCCGCACCAATAGCTATTAATGAGTCCATATTTGGAACAAGTTTAAATAACGCCTTGAATCCACGTATAAAGAAATGTTTATTGATTAACAAAATGATGCTAGTTAAAACCAATTGTGCAAGTGCAAAAATAAGTGCGTTTTCAACACCGTCGAAAAAAGGAAAGTTTGGAAGTCCAACCATTGGACCCATAGCGATATAAAAAAGTGGCAACAATAAAACAATGGATATAATCAAACTAATCCTTTGTTTTTTTAATTCATTTTTAGCCTTATCATTTCTATTATCTAAATCCAAGTCCCTGCTCTCAACTCCTTTTTCACTCGCACCATAACCTATGCTTTCTACTTTTTTTATTATAGTACTTGAATCGAGTTTATCATCACATTCTACCTGCATCGAATTGGACACCAGATTTACGTCAGCTTTCTTTACTCCTTTAATCTTACAAACTGCCTTTTGAATATTGCTTTGACAGCTCGCACATGTCATTCCTGTTATATCAAATTCTTTTTTCATATTTCTTAATTTATCTTTCTTATTATGTCTATTGTTTCAGATATGATGCCATCATCATTCGCTTTAATTTTTTCAGCCACGCAGCTTTTCATATGTTCTTCTAAAATAATATAAGCAAACGACTGCAAAGCCTTTTCAGCAGCAGCAACTTGCTGGAGAACATCACGACAGTATTTGTTCTCCTCAATCATTTTCTTTATTCCATTAATCTGACCTATGATTTTATTTAATCTCGTTGTCAGTGGTAATATTTGTTCTTCATTTCTTTCAATAATCTTTTTATCATTCATACTATATACCCCTATACAGTATATTATACTTTTAAACATAATCGCTGTCAATACTTTCATCATATCTCACCCACCAGCCCCCCACCACCTACCCCACCGAGGACGTTTCCCCCGGAAACGGACGAGGTGGGGTAGGTGGTGGGGTGCCTGCACGATATGACTATACGGGAAGAGCTAGGTGCACGATTTCTCCGTGGATTGAAATAGTTTACGCTTATAGTCTTTTGCAGCTTTACCTAGGAAACAACTCATTAAGTAATTTAGAAGTTGCTTCTATGCTCAACATCCTTAATTTAGGCACTCATATGTATAATTACCATTACTCAAACAGACCTGCAAAATACGCCCCAAAGGTGTATTTAGGTACTGTTCAAACCACCGCAACCAGCTGGAACTACGACTCCCAAAACACCTCAAAACCACCCGCAAATCAATGGCCTCAGAACTTCGGCCAGACGTCACAAAAAGGCGAAGCCAACTACAAATTAAAGAACCATTTTCTAAAATTATGCAAGCTCTTTACATTATATCCTAACGCCAATTTAATGTAATCAACAACATCCTCTATGACATTTAAAACAGATATCTTTTTGAAATCTTGAATAAAATCTTTTGGTTTAGCCCTATACGCCTTTAATAGTATTTTTAAAGAAGCTTCATCCTTTGCTGAAATCATGTGTTCATCCTGACACGAATTGCATAAAAAACCACCATAATCAAAATTATATGTTTCTGTTCTTGATAGTTTTTTTCCACATGACGAGCATGTTAGATCTAATGATAAAATGCCAATATCTTTTAACAGGTGCAATAGAGTTACGAGAACAGCAAAAATAACTGTTTCATCAGTCGGAGTAACTAAATTAACTAATTCTTCAATATATGATGTATCTAGTTCATCATTCTCTTCAAAAAGATTTGTAACAACTTCTTGAATGATTGATAGTGCTGTACAATAAAAAAGATTTTCATAAATATCATTGTGTGCTTTAAGCAAGGATATTCCATTGATACACGGATGATCTTCATATCCTGATGAACTAATCTTAACTTGTGAATACACTAAAGTTGCAATGTGGTTTTTGCTAGTTATTGAATATGCTGAATTAGCAGTATAGACTCTTTTCTTTCCTTCACCAACAATAGTAACAACACAATCTTTTTCTTTATACTTATTTGCAGTAATTATAACTCCGCTCTGCTCTTTTATTTCATAAGGTCTTTTCATTCAGTATATCCAAATTCAGTTATTTTTCTTCTATCTTCTCGCCAATTCTTAGTGACTTTTACAAAAAGCGATAAGCTACATGCCTTACCAGTAAATCCTCTAATACTATTTTCACTATAAGATCTAATCTTAGAAATCATCTTTCCACCTTTACCTACTATTATTGCTCTTTCACTCTCTTTTTCTACAATAATATCAGCGGTAATATCGATGTTACTATCATCTTCTTCGACGTGTATAACTTTTACATGAACAGCATGAGGAACTTCATCATAACAAAGCCTCATACATTTTTCTTTTATAAATTCTTGATAGACAAACTCAATTGGATGGTCCAAGAGCATGTCATCTGGAAAATATGGTTCGGTCATTGGCAAAAGTGATTTAACTTCTTCAATCAAAAAATGTGGAACTTCCTTATCTTTTGCAACAATAGATGCAAAATGATTCTTTGGTAATTCTTTAAATAAATTATAATACTTTTCTGCTCTTTTTTCGTATTCACTTATAGATTTCAATTTATCAATCTTATTTAAAATGACAAAAAGCGGTTGATCAATCTTTTTTAATTTATCAACTAAATCATAGTTAATCTTCATCGATATATCAACCATATAAATTACAACATCACAGTCACTTAATGCCTGTTTTGCATCTTTAATTAGCAATCGACCAAAATCACCTCTTGGGCGATGAAACCCAGGTGTATCAATAAAAATAAGCTGACTATCTTCAGTATTATAGATTGCTTTAATATTTTCTCTTGTCGTTTGAGGCTTATCAGACACTGCCAAACATTTTACACCAACAAGTGAATTAATGAATGTAGACTTTCCAACATTAGCGTCACCGATAAGAGCGATAAATCCAACTCTTTTCATTAAAGATTTTCGCTATCAAATGAGAAAGGAATCAATTGTTCAACAGTTTGAACAAGTTCTTTTCCATCAACTGTAAACATATACACTGGAGTTTTTAAATCTAAAAGTTCGCTCATGACTTGACGACAGCTTCCACATGGAGTGACAATTTTTTTACTATCACCGATTAAGCCTATAGCCTCAATATCATTTTTACGATATCCTTTCAAATAAGCTTGAAAAATAGCTGTTCTTTCTGCACATATGCACAATGAATATGCTGAGTTTTCAATATTAGCACCATGAATTAATTCACCATTTTTTAATACAACAACTGCACCAACCTTAAAATTAGAATATGGTGCGCATGCAAGTTCTCTAGCTTTTTTGCATTCTTCAAATAAAACTTTTTTTTCAATCATAACCTCTCCTCATATTTTTTCAACAAATCATTTTGTAGACCATACATAATCTTTTCATCTTCAGCACTTCTTTCATGGTCATAGGAAAGGAGGTGAAGCAGTCCATGTATCAATAAAAACCTCATTTCGGAATCAAAATCATTTCCAATTTCTCTTGCGCGTTCATCGATAACTTCTGGACATAATACAATTTCTCCCAGGTCGACAAATTCTTCATTGCGATCACTAATATCATCTAAATATGCGAACGAGATGACATCAGCTACATAATCTTTAGTGCGATAACTCTTATTAATACTAAGTGAGACATCCTTGCTAACCAACGATATAGAAATAATATATTGTGAACTTGTATAGCCAAGGCTATTTAAAACAAAATCACAAACATTTGAATATTCTTCTTCAAGGTGATATTTCTTATCTGTTTCGTTAGCAAAATAAACACTATTTATATCCGATATTCATCCTCCTAGGTGTTTAAATTATAACCAAGAAGACTATATTTGTCAATTAGTGGGAGTCTGCTACAAACATTAAGTCTTCCAATTTCTATGAATGAATCCTTTATACTTTCTTCATCACTTAATAGTTGGTTTAACATAAGAATTACGCTACAGTTATATATAATAAACATTAAAAGATCAAATGAATCAAAGCTACTAATTAATCTTATATTTAAAAAGTTAAGTCCTAAAGAAATGACTAGTGGTAAATACTTTGATAATGAATCAAGTAACATATACTTTTTTCCTGTTTTTTGGGCTTTTTTATAATTAGAAAAAAATATGTCTTCATTGTTTGAAGAAACAAAGTTTTCAGCAATTAAGACCTTGCGAAATGCTGCATTCTTTTTTGGCTTAAAACATAAATAGGAAATAGTTACAACTCCTAAATCTATTAATAATGAAAAGCCATATAGAATATTTATCGTTAGCATAAAATAAAAAATAATGATTATCACTTGTAAATGAGTGCAAAAGTTCATCACTGATTTAAAGCAGTTGATTTTAATCTCGATCAAATTATGTAATTCAACTCTATCTTTTTCTTTTAAAAAATAAGGAAGAATAAACCTTTTATCGATATTCTCTAATACCCTTATTGATAATAGCTTTTTCACGATATATATTCCGATTAAAAATGCACCAGATGCTATCAAAAGAACTATATTTCTTTTATCTATGAATATTAAAGTTAAAAATGATAAAGCTAATTCAAAAAAAGATATTGCAATAATATTAATCACTTCTTTGCGAGAGAATAAATGAATACGCCTAAGTTTTTTCTTTACTACATTAGCCACTTCTAATATCCTATAGCGAAAAATCTTTTTGAATTCATCGATATTCATCTTTCTTTTTCCTATCAAAGAATCTATCACAATGATCTTTCGGCCACTTATTTTTTCACAGACGACGAAATGCTCTTTATCATTAAAATAGATTGCTGCGATAAACGGTTTTTTTATATTCAAAAGCATTTTATCATCGATTTCATATCCCTTTAGATAAACTCCATAATCAGCTGCACAATCAATTATTTGATAAAAATTATGGCAATTGTTTTTATAATATAAATTAAATACTTTGCTAGACTTATAGATTAAAAACATTAAATTTTTTAATGCACAGATTCCACAATCATTTTCTTTAACTTGATATATTATTCGTCCCACACTTAATATAGTATGGATTTTTTCTTTTTATAAAGAAATGGCAATATCTTCTATAACCGTATAATGAAAGCTAGCTTCAACTTGATTTCCATTTTCTTTATATTTAAGTAGTTTGCGGTCATCTAAAACTTTATCCTTGGTTAAAACCAGTGAATCAGCTAATTGTATAAGTGCCATAGTGTTTTCACTCTTTTCACCTTTGTTATTAGTTACAACATTAATGTCATACCAAGTATAAGCATAGACTTTACCAAGAGTAAAAGTTTTAAGACTCTCCTTGTCATTGATTTGAATATCTTCACTAACAAGAATCTGATCTTTATCAACCATTTCACCAACTTTAACAAGCGGCGTTCCATATTCTATTTCTATTCTTTCTATCACACCACTTCTTTTTGCGATAAGGCTCTTTTTTAAAGATGGTAAGATGATAGGACTTCTCCTTTTTTCATATTTAATCATAACAACCAATCCGTTTTTAGTTATTTCTATATTCTCCACTTCGTTAATTAGATTGTCATATAAACTCTCTTCAAGCGTTTTTAATTTATCAATGCTTGGCATCGAAGAAAACCTATATACTCCATTTGATTTTAAATAACTTGTGATTTTCGAGTTTATTTCATTTGATGACCCATTGATTTTTAAATCATATAGTCGTGTTGAAGAAAAGCAAAACAGTAAAATACTAAAAATAATTGATATCAGCGTTGTCTTTTTCTTTAATAGAGATTTAATTATTCCTTTAATCGTGCTGCTTCGAATTAGCTTAATGTCATTAAAATTCTTAAATAGTTTTTTTTCATCACTTGAATCTGCATAAAATGTATATGTAAAATCATCAATCTGTTTAAAATCGTAAACATGAATATTTTCTTCTTTGAACTTATTTAATACAAAAATGGATGAATAAGCTTTAATCCTATATAAGTCCTTGCTATTTTTCTTCAATTTCAACACTCCTTATATTTCCTCTTATCGCTAGTTCTTCATAGGAAAAATATGAAAGTTTTAAATCATTTCCAGCAATATTAAGCTCTTTTCCATTAAAAATAAGTGAAACTTTATTTCGATTAGCGCTTATGATCTTCTCATATCCTTGCACTTCTAATTCTCCACTCTCATAATGAATCAATTTAATCATAATAAAAACTATGAAGAAAAGATTCATTTTATGATGTTAATCAAAATAGAAGCGGATCATCAATTTCAAATTTATTATATTGTTCAAGCATCTTAGTAATTTTTGAAGACACTTTATAATTAGGTAAATAATCAGCAACAGGTTTATTTGAAGTGATTAAAAGAATGTGATTTTCTTCAAAGGCAAGCGAAAGAATCTTTGGAAGCTGATCAACAATAAAATCATAAGAAAATTTGGCATTTTGAATATTATTTAAAACAATAATATCTGATCTATTTAACTTTCCCATCAAACTTAAAAATTCATCGTTATTCAAGCCTACCAATGATTTTGATCCTTCTAAAAAGGATATTCTTAAATTCTTACTTATTCCATAATAAGCGATTAGCCGAGCTAGAAAATCTTTATTTCTATTCTTGCAGTATAAAATAATTCCATCACTGCATTTTGATTTAAGATAATTTGAACAAGTAGAAGCAATATATCCAGCCGCTTTGAAAAAAGGTGTTCGACCATTTTTAAAATTTAAAGAAGAGAATTTTCCTATTGAATCAAAAAATGTAAGTGGGTCAACATCGGTAGTAACGATATTATTTAGATAAGGTATTATCTTTTTTCTCTTTTCACAGATATATCTTTTGACCGAATAATCATTTTTAACACCGACTTTAATAAGTTCTAAACGATAACCTTTGTTTTCCTTTGGGCATTTTGAAAATGAGGTACAACCTTCACACTTTTTCAAGTCCTCTAAAATTCGATAAATCCAAGGAAGTGCATCATTAAACTCTTCATCGGTTTTTAAAATACTATTAAAATAACTCTTGTATTCATCATTCTTTTCTAGTGTTTCTAAGACACTTTTTTTTAATTGTTCCTGATCTTTTTTATACTCTTCATCATTAAGAAGAGAAAAGTTTTCTAATCCTTCCATCAAAGCACCTCAAATTCATCAAAGGCCTCAGTGTCAATCTCCTTTTCAGCCTTGCCTAGTTTATTTCCATCACTAGTTTCTTTCAAGTTTATTTCTTTTTCTTTTTTCATCTTGCCTTGAATTTCTTTATCTTTATGGTAGAAGAAGTAAAAAGCTTCATATGGGTCAAGTTTAATCGAATTAAACACCAACGAACGGGCTAACTTTAATATATATTTACGTGATAGAGTTCCTTGAGTATAATAAAGCGTTCGATCAATTAAAACACAAATAACACTTGGAGAAAGTTCAAAATCTCGTGCCAACTCTTCAATTAAATCATAATCAGAAGCATATAACTTCGATTTTACTAAATGCTTTAAAACAACATCTGGTGGAAGCTTCGTGAAAGCTTTGATTTTTTTTGCTGTATCAGAATCACCAAGATATGAAGCATATTCATGATTTTCCTCTAGAATGACTGACTCAAGGCTTGGTAGAATATTATGAAGTTTCTTCTTAAATGTTTCTTCTGAAAAAACATTCCCTATTGTATTTGAATCGTGATATAAGCGAACTAGAGTATTATAATCTAAATTATATAATTCCATCGATAGCGATAGAAGATTTATACAGCTTTTATCAAAAGAAGACTCAGAAAACAATATATATTCATCTGGATAAACTTCATTCAGTTTTGAAATAAATGTTGCAAGTTCAAATCTATTTTCTTCTTCATCACGCGATATATATTCAAAGTTTTCATTGTGCTCAACAAAGAAATTATCATCAATTTCAAAAACATCAGAAAATGAAACGCTGATATCCTTAAATTGCTCACTGATTTTTTCACCAATTTTAAATGTTAATTTCAATCTATTTAATTCAGTCATCGTAATCTTTTTTACTAATAGACTTAGAAGAAGACTGCCGCTTGCAAAAAATCTCTTCGGATCTTGCGGTAAAAATAATTGAAAGATATATTCATCATGAGTGTCATAACTCGTTTTATATGTTTTCATCAACTTCGATGCTTCTAATGCCTCTCGTGCACTGATAAACTTTGCACCAGAAATATTAAGTCTGGACATTAAATCCTTTAATTCATTAGATTTAATCAAACTATAATCTGCCTCCTGCTCTAAGTAATTATAGAGAGAATAAGCATCACTTCCAATTATCGGGAGGTAAAGGATTGATAAAACCTTATGATCCAGTTTTGATAGATCATAATTTTTTCTGATTTGATATCGATCGTAATTATTACTTGCCATATAAATTATTTTATCATAACTTGAAAACATATGACATACAAAAATTATTTAACTAAATAAGCAAACATATATATTAGTGTATACTTGAAATGAAAACGCTTTCTTGATAAAATATCTAATAAATTTAGGAGGATAAATAAATGAAAAAGGTGGCAAAGATAATTACACTATTAAGTTTATTCACATTATCATCATGTAGTATTACTGATAGTCCAAAAAATACAACAACTCCAAGTAATCCTATAAACACAAGCAGTCCAACAACTTCTACGGAATTAACTGGACCTTCAACTCCACCTATAAGTTCTTCTGCTACTGATTCTATTTCTAAACCGAGCAGTCCATCAAGTCCAGATATAAGCACTGCACCTTCAAGCAGCAGTTCTACAACACCATCAAAGCCTTCAACACCACCAGTACAGCCTGGTTCTGATTATGTTCCAATTCCAAATAGCAACAATAGATTGGTTGTTCATAAATCTGCTGTCTCCTATTATAGTTCAGTCAATTTTGCACTTCCAAAAAAAGATTTAAAGACCAGTTTAAGCAAAAAAATATCATCTAATTTTAATTCAATTTCATATGACGGATTGTGGTCAGCTTTTAAAGACACTGATTTTGTCAATGGAAAAATTCTCGATATGTATTCCGATATTACTTGTAACAGCCCACAATGTGGAAGCTACTCTTCCGAAGGTGATTGTTATAATCGTGAACATTCAGTACCAAAGAGTTGGTTTGGTCAAGCCAAACCAGCATATAGTGACTTATTCCATCTATATCCAACTGATGGAAAGGTCAATGGTATGAGAAGCAATTATGCTTTTGGAGAAGTTGTAAATGCCACATATACTTCTCACAATGGATCCAAACTCGGCTCCGCTGATACAAGTTTTGGTTATTCAGGAAAAGTCTTTGAACCAATCGATGAGTATAAAGGCGATTTTGCTAGAACTTATTTCTACTTCGTCACTAGATACGAAGGACTAAATACAACAAGCGGTGATGGTCGTGTGCACTTTGAAAGTGGCAATGGCTATCCAGGCTTAACAAAATACAGTTTGAAACTCTTCGCTAAATGGCATAAAGAAGATCCAGTTAGTGAAAAAGAGATTGCAAGAAACGAGGTAATTTATACAAAGTACCAACATAACCGCAATCCCTTCATCGACATTCCTGATTTACCTAACTATCTTTGGGAAGGATTAATGTAAAATATTAAGTTCAAAGATTAATTCATTTGTATTTATATCGTTAAATTTTACTTCTCCATTTTCGCATATAGATAAATACGCATAGTTATCATCTTTTGGTAATGATATAGATCCAGGACTTAGCAGGTACATTCCCTTATGCAATCTATGATGTATTACGTGATAGTGTCCAAATAAATAAACATTATAAAGACCTTTGGGTGGATTATCTGGACCATACTTATGACCGTGATCACAATATATCGTTATGTCATTAAAACTTAAAGAAAGTGAATCATTTAACTTAAATTCAGATACCATTTGATCTACTTCTGAATCACAATTTCCTTTAACACAATATATTTTATCTTTGTATTGATTTAATAGTTCATAACATTCTTTAGGACTATATTTTTCTGGAAGAGGATTTCTTGGTCCGTGATAATATAAATCTCCTAAAATAACTAAAGAGGTGTAACCGCCTTTATCAAAAATATCTATAGCCTTTTTTAATTGTCCAATCGAACCATGAATATCACTTATAACCATTAACTTTTTCATTTTTTAACCAAAGGAAAAGGCCTAATGGCCTTTATTCCTTGTTCTCCTTTTTGTTATTTTTTCTTGGCGGACGTGAATTTTCGACATAGTCCTCTGGTTTTTCAGTGAATTCGCGATGTGATAAATCAACACGACCTTTTTCATCCACTTTTGTGACGATAACTTTTAATGTATCACCAATCTTACAAACATCCTCAGTCTTATCAATTCTGTTCCAAGCAAGTCTAGATATGTGGCACATTCCATCTGTATCTCCAAATAAGTTGACGAAGCATCCATAAGGTTCAATTCTTACAACTTTTCCCTCAAATACCTCTCCAACCTTTGCAACTCTTGCAATTGATTGAATCATATTGACGGCTTTATTCAATGATGTCTTATCAGTATGATAAACAACAACTCGTCCCTCATCGCTGATATCTATCTTACAGTTGTCACATTTTTCAATTATATCGTTAATAACCTTACCTTGGCTTCCAATAACTTCTCTGATTTTATCGACTGGAATATTAAATGCAACCATCTTTAAAGCATAATCGGATAATTCTTCTCTTGGTTCACTAATTGCACCTAGCATAACATCAAGTATTTCTTTACGCGCTGAATGTGCTCTAGTCAAGGCTTCACGAAGAATCTCTTCGGTAATTCCTTTGATTTTTATATCCATTTGTAAGGCTGTGACACCATTTGGCGTTCCAGCTACTTTGAAGTCCATATCACCTAAATGATCTTCTAGACCTTGAATATCTGTCAAGATCGTATATGGGTGTTTTCCATCAAGTGGTCCACTAGTGATCAAACCCATTGCAATTCCAGAAACTGGTGCCTTAATTGGAACACCTGCATCCATGAGCGCCATGCAAGAGGCACAAATAGAAGCCTGTGAAGAACTACCATTTGATTCTAAAACTTCAGCAACAAGTCTTATCGTATATGGGAATTCTTCCTCACTTGGGATAACATAACTCAAAGCTCTTTCACCCAATGCACCATGGCCGATTTCTCTTCTTCCTGGTGTTCCCATACGTCCAATTTCACCAACTGAGAATGGTGGGAAATTATAGTGATGCATGAATCTTTTTGATTCTTCATCGGTTAAATTATCAATTATTTGTGAATCAGACAACGCTCCTAAAGTACATGAAGACATAACCTGTGTTTGCCCACGTGTGAACATTGCTGAACCATGAACGCGTGGAAGGAGATGAACTTGTGCATCAAGCGGACGAATTTCTTCAATTTTTCTTCCATCAGGTCTAACTTTGTCTTCGGTAATGAGTCTTCTAACTTCATCACGAACAACATTCTCCATGATTTCGTTTACTTGTTTCAAAACGAAATTCTTTTCCTTTTCATCCTTATATGCTTTTTCTTCATATGAGGTAGATATTTCACTTTCAATATCATCTATAGCATTTTGTCTTTCAAGTTTATCGTGAATTGAAACCGCCTTGATCAAACGATTCTTGCATAAAGACTCTACTGCATTCTTTAATTCTTCATCAATTTTATAAAGCTTAATTTCTCTTTTTTCTTTACCGACTTCCTTAATAATATCTCTTTGGAATTCGATTAATTTCTTTATCGCACGATGACCGAAAAGAATGGCTTGTAACATATCTTCTTCACTGACTTCAGCTGCACCACTTTCGACCATATTTATGGCTTCATATGTACCTGCAACAGCCAAATTAATGTCTGATTGTTTCATCAATTCACGGCCTGGATTAATGACAAATTCACCGTTAATTCTTCCGACATAAACACCAGCAATCGGACCATCAAAAGGAATATCAGATATTCCAAGTGCCAAAGAAGAACCAAACATAGCTGTCATCTCTGGAGTTGCATTCTGATCGACAGACATAACCATATTAACTATTTGGACTTCATTTCTAAATCCCTCAGGGAACATAGGTCTAATAGGCCTATCAATTAAACGTGCAGTTAATGTTGCATGTTCTCCTGGTCTACCCTCTCTGCGAAGGAAACTTCCAGGAATTTTTCCAACAGCGTACTGCTTTTCTTCATAACCTACAGTAAGTGGGAAGAAGTCAACCCCCTCTTTAGGTTCTTTTGCCGCACATACAGTAGATAAAACAACTGTATCGTTATAGCGAACTAAACAAGCACCACCTGCTTGCTTTGAGATTTCACCAATCTCTACTTGAAGGTGCTTACCTTCAAAATCCATTTCAAATACTCTTTTCATTTGTAACCTTTCATAAACATATTGATTTTAACATAAGTTATTATAAATGTTAACAAGTATTTTATTTTAAGAAAGTATATTTAACTAGTTATATAGAACGCTTATCCATCTTTTTTAGTCCATTTTTAAGTCTTTAAAAAAACCAACTTGAATGTTAAATAAGATACAACTTTATTCGAACTATTTAAGTTGTTTCTATGCAAAAATGTCCAATTCATCGGTTTATTATTACAAGTTTGCATCATATCGCTATTGTGATTATTGAGATATGATTTTTCAAACATTCATTATTATCAAATGCAATCAAACTATATGCTTTAATACTTAACTTGCATTAGGCAAAAAACGGAAAAAACTCAATTAAAACCTATTGAGTAATAAAAAGCGGAGATGTTTTATTATCTTCGCTTTTACTAACTTCAAAAACAAGAATATAAAGACATTACTTTGAATTTATAGTTTAAGTCTAAAAATACTTGTATTTTACTTTATGTTTATATGATCATCCTTTATTTCAATAAGTATTTTATCAGAAACATTTCCTTTTAGAATGGATTCAGCAACTATCGTTTCAATGTTGTGTTGGATGAACCTTTTTATAGGTCTTGCACCATATGTAGTGCTATAGCTTCCGTCAACTATATAATTCAATACTTCATCAGAATATATCAAGTCAACTCCTTTGATTTTTAATCTTCTCTTTAATTCGTCAAGGAACTTTTTAGCAATAAGTATGACATCTTTTCTACTTAAAGAGTTAAACATTATTATATCGTCAATTCTATTTAAAAACTCAGGCTTAAAGGTTGATTCTAGTTCTTTGTTGACTAAATCTCTTTCTTTTTCAGTATTTCCTTTTAATAGATACTCTGAACCAATATTGCTTGTCATTATTAATATTGTATTTTTAAAATCGACAACTCTACCTTTGCTGTCAGTAAGACGACCATCATCAAGAATCTGGAGCAAGATATTAAAGACATCGTGATGAGCCTTTTCGATTTCATCAAAAAGTATGATTGAATATGGTTTTCTTCTGACGGCCTCTGTTAATTGTCCACCCTCTTCATAACCGACATATCCAGGAGCAGCACCAATAAGTCTACTTACTGAGTATTTTTCCATATATTCAGACATATCAATTCTTATCATATGCTGTTCAGTATCAAATAACTGCTCAGTCAGCGCCTTCGCAATCTCGGTTTTTCCAACACCTGTTGGTCCTAAGAACAAGAAAGAGCCAAGCGGCTTATTATCATCATTTATTCCAGCTCTAGCACGAAGAATAGCTTCACTGACTTGAGTGATAGCTTCATCTTGACCGATAACTCTTTTTCTTAATTCTTCTTTAAGATTTAAAACCTTTTGTGAATCACTTGTAGAAAGTTTTGTTACTGGTATGTGTGTCCAAGATGATACGATTGAAGCTACGCTATCTTCGGTTACAACTTCGTCGATCAACTTTTGGTCTTCACCATGCAGTTTATTTAATTCTTCAAGTTTTTTCTTTAAAAGAGGAATATCATTATTTTGAAGTTTTGCTGCTAGATTATAGTCATAATCTGAATAAGCTTTATTTAAATTCAATGTTGCAAGATCTAGGGCACGCTTTGTTTCCTTTATCTCATTCAAATTTGACTTTTCTTCTTTCCATTTTCTATTTAATTCATCTTGGGTCAACTTCAATTTTTCAATACTCTCATCGATATCATGCCTTCTCTTTATCGCTCTTGAAGAATCATCTTTGTGTATAGATGCTTTTTCAATCTCAAGTTGCATTATTTTACGATTTACCGATTCCAAATCTTCAGGCATAGAGTCGATATTCATTCTCACCTTTGCACACGCTTCATCGATTAAATCCAAGGCTTTATCTGGTAAGAATCTATCAGTGATATACCTCTTTGATAAAGTAACAGCCGAAATCAACGCATCATCTGTTATAGTAACACCATGATGAGATTCATATCTATCTTTCAATCCTCTCAATATACTGATAGTGCTTGAAATAGATGGTTCATCAACAAGTACTTTTTGCATTCTTCTTTCAAAAGCCGCATCTTTTTCTATGTATTTTCTAAACTCATCTAATGTTGTAGCACCAATGCAGTGAAGTTCTCCTCGAGCTAATAATGGTTTTAAAAGATTTGCAGCATCCATTCCACCTTCCCCTGTTGAACCCGCACCGATAAGCTGATGTATTTCATCTATAAATAGAATAATCATTCCGTTGCTCTTTTTAACATCATCAAGAACAGCCTTTATTCTATCCTCAAATTCTCCACGATATTTAGCACCTGCAATGAGTGCACCTAAGTCCAATTCAAAAATAGTTGTATTCTTTAAAGATATTGGTACATCACCTTTGAATATTCTCCATGCTAATCCTTCAACAACTGCTGTTTTACCAACACCAGGATCACCGATTAGTACTGGATTGTTTTTGCTCTTACGAGAAAGAATTTGAATAACCCTTCTAATCTCATCATCACGTCCGATAATTGGATCAATCTTTCCCATTGCAACTTGTTCAACAAGATTTCTTCCATACTTCTTTAACGCCTCGTAAGTATCTTCAGGATTATCGCTATGAATATGATTTCCACCACGAATACTATCGATTACTTCGATAAATTTATCTTTAGCATAGTTTTCTATTGCACATAGTTTTTTGATTACGGTATTTTTATTATCAAACGATGCGATTAAAATATGCTCAATAGATAAAAAATCGTCATCCATCTTCTTTTGGATAGTATAACTAGTATTTATCAAAGTGCTTAAATCTCTGCTCATATCGATGTTTTCCTGATCAGTCTTAGCTTTAGAATTAATATCATCGTCTAAAACCTTTATAACATCTTCAGCCTTTATCGATAAACGTGAAAGAATCGACAGATATAATGAGCCGTTTTGACTTATAATAGCCTTTAATAAATGCGAGACATCAATAAATCCACACTTATTCTCCTTTGCGATATTTCTACTTTCATTTATTGCCTCAATTAGTTTTGTTGTATATTTTTGTTCCATTTCTCTTTACCTCCACATTCATTATATTACCCGCATTTAGCACTTACAACACAAGACTGCTAAAATTCTTTACACATGTCGCTTTCTGTAAAGATACAAAAAAACTGCTAAATAATAATTATTATCATCTAGCAGTTCGTTATTATTCCTTAATCGCTTTCTCTTCTTCTAGTTTTTCAAATTCTGATTTCATAGTTGGATTACCACGAGTTAGTTTTCTAATAGTCAAATCATCCATACCGCTATTAGTTCTATCAAAATACCTTAAACTCTTTTCAATCTCATCTTTTGTTTTCTTTAATTTTTCTATCGTCGCATCTATATCTCTAATAGCAGAGTCGAGATTCTTCTTTGCTGAATCATAATTATTTGAAATACTCTTTTTCGCATCATGAAGTTTTTTTTCAAAATTAGTTATGTCTATGTTACGATTCTTTTGCTCAAGCAATTCATCCTTTAAACTCGCATTAGTAAGTGCAGCACTTCTTAGCAAAGAAATGATTGGAATAAAACAGTTAGGTCTTACAACAAACATTTTTTCATATTGCTCACTTGCTACTGCTACGATACCAGCATTGAATTCGTCATTATCATACTCTAATGTTGAGACAAGAACAGCATATTCACATTTCTTTTGTCTTCTATCTTTATCAAGTTCCTTATAGAAATCCTTATTCTTATGTTTGTGCTCTGTTTCTTCCATTTCATTCTTCATTTCAAACATAATGGAAATAAGTTCTTCACCAGCATCAGTCATTTCACGGTATATAAAATCACCCTTTGAGCCTTCTTTAGCGTCGTTATCTTTTCCAAAAGAGACTTTACCTTGTGGTAAAAACTGCCTAATTTCATTAAACTTGGTTAAACAATGCTGTTCTAAAGTTTCTCCAACCATTTTAGTAGACATTTTATGCTTATAATCTTTTAGCTGTAAAATTTCTTCATCTTTCTGTTTAATAGTTTCTTTAAGGATATTAACCGCATTAGTCTTTTCTATTTCGGCCTTTTGTTCAGTACTTTCGTTTTCCTGTTTAAGAAGTTTAATCTCGCTATTCTTCTTTTCAATTTCGATCATTAATTTAGTAATTTGATCTTTTTGTTTGTTCTCTTCTTTTCTTAATTCCAATTCTAAATTTGCCTTATTATTTTCAACAATGTTTTTCAAATCTGAAATTTGTGAGTTAAGTCTTTTTATTTCTTTACTATTTTCTTCTTTAATTAAATTAATACTTTTTTCATGCTCTAATTCCAATTTCGCCTTTATAGATTCATTATTATCGGTAACTTTCTCTAGTTTAATATTTAATTCATTAATCTCCGATTCTTTTTGTTTTAGCTCTGCTATTCTCTCCAACTCAAAGTTTTTCTTTTCAAGTTCCACTTTACTTTTAACCTGTTCAAAGAAATCATTTGTTCGTACTTGATTTAAAATATCAGCATAATCTGCATTATTTAGCTCAAATTCTTTTTTACAATGTGGACACGTAATCTTATTCATAACTAAAACCTCTTAATAAAGTATAACACAAAATAAATCTTTATTTAAGATGTTTGTTTTTCCCGTGTTGGCTTCGCCTTTTTGCGGCTTCACTTCCGGCCAGATTGACGGGTGATTTTCGATGTTTTGGAGGTCCATATTCCAGTTTCTAGCAATGGTCTGACTAGTACCTAAATAGACTTTTGGGGCGTACTTTTTTATCTCATATTGTTCATCAAACCAATACGTAGAATGCCCTAAATTCAATAGGTTGAGCTGAGAAACAACTTGTAAATTACTACTGGGGTTGCTTCCTAATATAATAAGTGTCATTCCATTCGAGTACCTTGAATCGGCCCATACTGTGAAACTATGATTTCCTGGAGTTGTGTAGCCGTAACGGAGCGGCGCCCCTCCTCCAACGCCGCCTCGGCCGCTCCCTGGGGTCGCAGCCTCGGCGGCGTTGGAGGAGGGGGTGAGCAAATAAAAAAAGGGGAACATTTAAACCCCTTTTATTCTTCTTATTCAATAACGAGTGAAGCGTATGATTTCTTTCCTTTTCTAACAAAGCAGTAATGATCATATAATGCTGATTCTTTCTTTATAATAAAATCAGGATCAGTAATAGTTTCACCATTTATAGATATAGAGCGACTAGCAATCAATTCCCTTGATTCTCTTCTGCTCTTTGTTAGATTGAGTGAGATAAGTGCATCAATCAATAACAACTCTTCATTAGTTCTATATTCGAATAATGTCGATGACAACTCTTTTAATGAATTCTCGCTTAAAGTCTTGTATTCGCCTTTGAAGAGCGCAACAGACATTTTTTCACATTCTTCAGCAACTTTTTCACCGTGTAATGTTGTTACCATAACTCGTGCTAATTCCTTTTGTCCAAGTCTAAGACCAGGATTTTCCATATGCTTTGCAACTATTTCTTCTATTTCACCAATAGATCTTAAATCAAATACTTTTAAATACTTTCCGACACTTTGGTCATCTGTATTCATAAAATACTGATAGATACGATAAGGAGATGTCATTTCTGGATCTAAATAAAGTGCACCACCTTCTGATTTTCCGAATTTTTTTCCTTGTGAATCAGTAATAAGCTTTAATGTAAAGACTTCTGCTTCAGATTCTGGTCCTTCAACTCTTTTAACAAAGTCTAAGGCTGATGTAAGATTTCCCCACTGATCACCGCCACCAATTTGAATTCGGCATCCATATTTACGGTAGAGATTTAAAAAATCACCTGATTGTAAAATCATATAAGAAAATTCAGAATAACTAATACCAGTCTCTAAACGTGATTTAACAATGTCCTTATCTAACATGTAGTTGATTTGAAATAGTTTTCCATAATCTCTCAAGTATTGTATAACGGAGGTATTAGCCCATAAATCATAGTTATTTGCTAGTATACCTTTATCTTCTGATGAAAAATCTAAATACTTTGATAATTGCTTTTTAATGCAATTAACATTCTCTTCAATACGTTCTTTATCTAAGAATGTTCGTTCTGATTTTTTTCCGCTTGGATCACCAATCATACCAGTTCCACCACCGATAAGACCAATAATTCTAAATCCAGCAAGTTGAAGTCTTTTTAACATCATTATCATGACAAAATTTCCAAGTTGCAAACTCTTTGCCGATGGATCAAAGCCACAATAAATAGTCTGCTTCGTCTTCATCAGTTTTCTTAAGTTTTCCTCATTAGAACAACTGTCTAATAATCCACGAGCAATTAAATCATCAATAATATCCATAAAAGCCTCCTTAGGACATTATTTTAGCACTCAAAAAATATATAATCAACAACAAGGACTACTTTAAATTAAATCTAAATAAGCCTTTTTATAATATTCATACAAATTATTTATAAATGATGAATTAACATGATTTTTTATTAATCCTCTTTTCAAAAGCATTAAAAACTTTCCTTCATCAAACGAATTATTTATATTTAAATTTAAATCTCTCTTCTCATTAAAATTATCCAGTTTATCTTTAACATTTGATATAAAGGAATCGTTCGTCATATTATTTATTGCTATGTATAATGCTTCTTTAACATTATGATTAGTGTCTAATATATTGAAAAAAGAATTGTAAAATTTTAAATATGTTTTTTCTTCTTTTCTTTTTTTCATAAAAACTTCTATTAATGTATTCTTAAAAAGGTAAATACATATTGCTATTATTATCATAACAGCAGAATAAATCATTTTCCTAGTAAAAAAGAATACAATAAGACTCAATAAAAGCAAAATAAAAAAGATGACAATATCTATTATTTCGGCCTTGCTGCTCTTTCTTTTGTTTTTAAATCGCTTTAACGTAAATTTTTTCATATATTTCCTTTCCTATAAGAATAATCAAGATTATTGATGCAGCACAAATCATTATGACAGATTCATTTATAGTTAAATTAAATAAAGTTAATAAGATATTAAAAACAGCAAGAAATAAAGCTATCCCAAAAACGATATATGAATAAACCATATTAAATTTATTTAAACTACGATAATCTTTTTCTTCTTCCTTGATTCTTCTACAAAACAAAGAATACTTACCACTTGTAAGACGATAAAAATCATTTTCATTAAATAAACTTATTATTACTTCATAATATTTTGTTAATCCATATTTCTCTATCAGTTCATTATTCATTCTTATTTCATCTAATGTATATAATTCATATTCATATTTTTTTAAAACCATACACGCGATAAAATATGCTTCTTCAAGGTATAGACCTTTGGACATAGTATCAATCAATTCAAAACAAAACCTATGTTCGATATAACTCGAATTCTTATTATCAATTGTATAATATTTATATAGAAATGAAGCAATAAATATAACAGATACTATTAATATTAAAACAATAATATTTGTAGATCTAAGATGTAAAATAGTTGCTCCAAAGATTAGAAAAGAACTGATAATCTCAAGTTTATCATTTAAAAACAACTGCTTGAATTTCTTCTTCATCAAAACATCAATCTATAAACCTTATCAACAGTTTCCTTTCGGCGACGATAGTACTGGCTCCTTGAAAAATATTGTGTCCACCATACGGGATTCTCTCTATCAAGAAACTCATACTTGATTATCAACCTCTCATCTCTTGATAAAGCCTTTGTCATAAGAAGAACATTAAATATTATCTTTTTAACATCATCACTAGTTTTACTATTAATAAGCGTTTTATACTCTTCATCACTTAAATCTCTTTCTATATCATGTAATACTAATATTTCAAATCCTTTTCCTTCTGGCAAAACCTCTCTTTCAGCTTTATAAAATTTTTCAAACTCCAATTGAAGTATTTTATACTTCTCACTATTTTTTAATTCTTTACACATATAATCCATCCTCTCTACTTAATATATATCGGTTAAAATCTGTTTTTAAAAATTTTGTTATAATTTGTTATATTTATTCTAATAATTAATGACAAAGAAAACACCAAGTTATATTACTATAAAAGCAGCAATTCATAACTTTGTTTGATGCTATATTCAAGCGATAAATTATTGTTAACTTACTATCATCATATGTAATTTTTTCAATTATCAATAAAACTAATCGTGTTAGATATAAAATCTATATAGTATCATTAAAAACTTCTTTTATTTTTATTATAAAAATAATATACTTATCAATAAGGAGGTCTTATGGAGCCATATCAAATACTATTAATCGTATGGACTGCAATCTTCATCATAACACTTATAACTGAAATCTTAACTGATGAACTTATAAGTATATGGTTCTGTGCAGGAAGTTTAATTGCACTAGTTGCTGATGCGATATTCCAAGATCTATACTGGATAAGTATTATCGTCTTCGTTATTGTATCTGGTGCATCACTGGCGGTTTTCTTGGTATTCTTTAGAAAACTTATCTTTGATAAAAAGAATGTCAAAACTAATGCACAAGAATTACTTGGACAAAAGTTTAAAGTAATCGAAAGTACTAGTCCAGAAACTACCTATGCTAAAATAAAGGTACACGGAATTGTCTATTCAGTTTCTTGTTCTGATGAATTAGCAGAAGGAAATTTAGTAGAGATTTCTAATATTGAAGGAAATCATTTCATCGTTACAAAATTAAAGGAGAAAGTAAATGAGTAATGTAATCTTAGCACAAATTAGTCCAGTTGCAATTACTTTAATTGTAATCTTTTCATTTGTTGCTCTCATGTTATTAATCGCATTAATAACATCTATCAAAATCATCGACCAAAGTTCTGCGGCAATCATCCAACGTCTTGGTAAATTCCACAAAACTATTGAAGCTGGTCCACATCTTATCATACCATTCATCGATAAAGTATATCGTAAAGTTTCTTTAAAGGAACAGGTCGCAGACTTCGACCCACAACCTGTTATTACTAGTGATAACGTCACTATGCAAGTTGACACTGTCGTCTTCTTCCAGATTCTTGATCCACGTATGTACGCATATGGTGTTGCAAATCCATTAAAAGCAATTGAAAACTTAACTGCAACAACACTTCGTAATATCTTTGGTGAAATGGAACTTGATGAAACATTGACTTCTCGTGATGTAATCAACCAAAAAATGCGCACAATCTTAGACGAAGCTACCGATCCTTGGGGAATTAAAGTCAACCGCGTTGAATTAAAAAACATTCTTCCACCAAGAGATATACAAGAAGCTATGGAAAAGCAAATGCGTGCTGAACGTGAAAAAAGAGAAGCTATTTTACGTGCTGAAGGTGAAAAACAATCCAACATCTTAACCGCTCAAGGTGAAAAAGAAAGTATGATTCTTCAAGCTGAAGCTAAAAAGATTGCTAAAATCAAAGAGGCTGAAGGTATTGCTGAAGCTATGATTAAAGATTATCAAGCACGTGCAGAAAGTATTAGACTTATTAATGAAGCTGCTCCGGGTGAACAATACCTCAAGCTTAAATCATTTGAATGCTACGAAAGTCTTGCCAATGGTAAAGCTACTAAGTTGATCGTTCCTAACGAATTAGGTAACCTCGTATCCAACATATCTGCAATATCTACTTCACTTGATAAATCTGATTTACCTGTTAAAGAATCTAAGAAAAACAACTAATAGCAGACTTAAAACTCCATGAAAATGGAGTTTTTTTCTTTTAAATAAATAAAATCATTTATTATGTGTTCATATAAGACTATAATAAAAATATGCGTGGACTTATAGTAGTTAATTCAACGAGTAAACTGATAAGCGTTGATGAAAAAGTAGAATCTCTTGTAAATGAATTCAGCAAGCGCTCAATCGCTATCGATGTCTATAAAGCTTCTGAATTAAATCTTTCATATAAGAATTCTTCTTATCAAATAGATTTAAAATACAACTATGATTTTTGTATATTTTTGGACAAAGATAAATACCTCGCACACGCATTAAGCACAAAAATGAGGTTGTTCAATAATCCTAATGCCATTATCAATTGCGATGATAAAATGCTTACTTATCAAATCCTCAATTCGCATAATATTAAAACACCACTGACTATTCCCTCTCCTTTGAACTATAAAAACACTGTTGATGAAACCTTTCTTAATCATGTGAAAAACACTTTAAGCTACCCATTAGTTGCAAAAAAAGTCTATGGATCCCTAGGGAAAGATGTTTGTCTAATTAATTCTGATAAAGAACTTTTAGATTTTTATACTAGATTTATAAACTTTCCCCATATTTATCAAGAGTACATCGGTTATAAGTTTGGAACAGACTATCGTGTCATTACAATAGACAAAAAAGTTGTCGCGGCAATGGAAAGAAGAAACGATAATGATTTCCGGTCAAATATTGCTTTAGGTGGTCATGGAAGAAAAATCACACTTACCCAAGATTATATTGAATTAGCTGAAAAGGTGAGCACCATACTCGACCTCGACTATGCTGGTATCGACATTTTATCAGGAAGGGATGGAGAACCAATACTGAACGAAGTGAATTCGAATGCATTTTTTAAAGAAATAGAATCTGTTTCTAAAATAAATATTTCTTCTCTACTAGTCGATTATATTATTGATGAAATAAATCATAATCGCTCACCCTAACCTCCTCCACCCACCCCGTTGAGGGAGCTGCCCCTGGCAGCGGACGAAATGGGGTGGGTGGAAGCGCGGGAGCGCCAATTAGATACGAATTCACAGGAAGAGGAAGAAATACAATTTCGCCATGGACTAATGGAACCTACACTTATAGCATTTTACAGCTTAATTTAGGAAGCAATCCTATTAGCAAACTAGAAGTTGCTTCTGCGCTCAACACCGTTAATATAGGCATTTATATGTTTGGATACGATACTTCAACATACACACGAAAGTTTAATCTAAAGGTCTACATCGGTACGCCTCAAACCTTAGGAAGAGGCTGGAATTTCGACCATCAAAGTGGCATAAAATTTCCCTCTATTTGGCCGGAAAAAGGCACGCAAAAAGGCTGTCACTATAACAGCCTTATAATACTTATTTAATGAGTATAAAGTTATCTTCAACTGCAGTAAATGGTATCTTCTTTTGATTACCAAATGAATCTTTTTCTTCAGCAAGATTCCATGAGTTTTGGAATTTCATATCATTATCTTCATTTAATGGATTAAATCTACTAAAATCAAGATCTTGGAGATAATTACGATCCATTTCAATTTTAAACTTTGTAATTCCAGATCCAAAGACTATACCGCCACCAACATAAATTGTTCTATTTCTGATAATGAACTCACCAGTCAAAGCCTTATCATATGCAAATGCAAATGACATGATGCTTAAATAGATGTCTGGACGGATAATTGAATTATCAAATGCATCAGGGTGTGTTAAAGTTGTTTTATCAAATGTAACACTTTCTAAACTATCACAATAAGCAAATGCCCACGAACCGATTTCCTTAACTCTCTCAGGAATAACAATAGTCTTTAGTGACTTGCAGTTTTTAAATGCCTTCTCACCAATTATAGATAATGTACTTGGAAGTGTAACTGATTTTAATGAATCAAGACCTTCAAATGCACTAGGTTTAATATCTGTAACACCTTCATTTAAAACTATTTCTTCAAGCTTTAAATCGATTGTACCAAACAAATCTTTTAGTGACATCGATGGATTGAAATCAAGTTCTGTGACATTTAAATCATTGTAGAAAGCATTCTTTGAGAGTTCACAGTTCAAACCTAAACTAATTTTTTCGATGTTTTCACATTCAGCAAATGCGCTTTCACCAATGAACAAGCAATTTGGAAGATTGACATTCATAATCGTCTTATTTGATTTGAAAGCTTCTTTTCCAATATATTTAAGTGATGAAGGAAGTGATACAAGATTCAACTTATCTTTAATAGCACCGCTTGATATACCAACAATATTTGAAGGCAAAGTTGTTGAAGAATCGATTGTACCTTTTATATCGATTAAACATTTTCCAAAGACCACAAGACCTTCAGATAAACTAGTATAATGTGGTGATGTTTGATATGCTGAATTATCACCGAAGAATTCAAATTGATCTCCATAAATGAATTCTTTGAAATTGCTCAATTGTTCAGGAAGAGCGCCATCTTCAATTACGGTAACCTGTTCATTTTCATCATTTGAAATGAGTTTCAGCGATTCTAATCCATCAACTCCATTTAAAGCACCTTTAACAAGTTTCTTCTCTTTTGAAGGAGTTATAATAACAGTCTTAATGTTATTTTCAAAGGTTTCAGGATTTCCAAATAAGACTTTTAATTCTGCATTTCCGTCATAACGAATCTCATCGATATTTTTTGAGCCTTCAAAATATGATGTGCTTTCTGAATATGAGAAGTCGGTATTGTTTGGCATATACACTCTTGTCAACGCTTCATTGTCACTAAATGCTCTTTCACCTAAACTTATGACTCCATCAGGAAGTTCTATAGAAGATAGTTTACTATTACTAAATGCATAACTACCAATATGTGTAATCGTATTTGGTAAAGAAATACTTGAAACTTCTGAATTTGAAACTGAGAATGAACCGATCGTTGTAGTTCCTTCTTTCACATCAATACTTGTCACACCTGTCTTTGGAACACTGATTAAGTTAGTACCAAAATAAGTGATTTCATTTTTATCGATTATGCTTTGATAATATGGTGTTGTTGATTTATAAGTGCTGGTCTCTTCATCAAGGTAGAGTGATCCAAAAGCTTTATCACCGACAAAAGTTAAATTATCGACATTACCAAACTTTATATCTGTTAAACTCTGATCGTTTTCAAACGCCTCATCACCAATGCTTGTGATGCTGCTTGGCAAGGTCACTTCTTCTAAACGGGTATTAAGTGTTCTTGAAGAAAATGCCTTAGGTCCGATACCGGTGACTTTTAATCCTCGAACCGATTCAGGGACAACAAGAATAGGTGCTGATTTCAAGACACCTGTAATTGTTATCGTATCATCAGTTGATGGGAGGTGTTCAAGGTTTAAGTTTGAAAGAATCCCATCAGGTCCTGGATCCAAAGTATATTTATATGTGCTTATAAACTGTCTTGTCTCACTATCTAATGTCCATTGATTACCTGGTGTGGATGGAGCTGGCTCTTCATTACAAGCAGTTAACGAAGATATAGCGAGGAGCAGGAAAGCGGGATATATTATTTTTTTCTTCATTATATCCTCCTTATGCTAATCGAATCATATTCTTTGTTGAATAAACTTCGAAACCATCTTTAAGAATCTGAATTACGCGTTCATCTTCACTTTCTGCTTCTACTTCAATGTCAGCAGGTTTGTCGTTTAAATTGACATGGATAAACTTATGTGCATCGTAATCAAGATTATTAACAAGTTCATACTTGATGCCTGATGTCTTGGTCCTTGTTTCATAGACTTGATAAATCTTATAACCTTCAGGCAAAGATAAGCCATCTATAGTTACTTGGGTTAAGCCAAGAAGATTTAAAACTCCATCAGCAATGACTTCCATATATCTTTTCTTATTGATACTGACATTTCTAACTGAAACTGTTTTAGCCTCACTAGATTTAACTATTCTGCTTAAGTTTATATTGAAGCGATAATAGCTTCCAACCTCAAGTTCATCAGCAACTCTTGCATATAAGTAACTATCAGTCTTTTCATCGTGAAGAGTTAAGAGGTAGAGATTTGTTGAAAGTTTTTTGTTTGCAACAATCTTCATGCTGAATGTACTACCTTTAGTAAACGCATCAGGTGTTACATAATAATAGTTTTCACCTTCTTCAAGTGCATCAGTTTCAAAGCCATTATCAAGTGCTTCAAGTTTTCCATCTTTGACAGTAATTTTTATATCATTACCTAAATTACTATTTGGATTGATCAATGATTCATCATCACCATAAAGCATATATGTATCTGCTTCTATCGATTTCTTTAATCCAGCTTCTTTATCATAAGCGATATTAATTTTTACACCTTCTTCAAGATATCTTCTGCTCAGTCCATACATCTTATCGGCACTGACTGTAGCCTTATCAGTATCAGTTGTTAAGGTAACTTTGTTAGACTTACGTGTTAATGACACTTCTTTTATCTCTAAACTCTGATTGAGCTTAGCTAGTTCAAGATTTAAAGGACGCTTAGTAAGTTCTTCTTCACTAGAGACACCAATAAATTTCTTGTCCTTTAAAACTGCGTATGAAGAAGTTAACGAAGGAGTTTCACTTATATTAAATGACATTGGTAAAACGAGATTTAAAAGATTTTCATCAAGTCCATCCTTCTTATTATAGACAAGAGGATTAAAGACAATACGATAGTCAGCCTTCAAGATTCTTCGACCTTCGATGTTGGCGATTTTGGCAATAACCTTATCTCGAATACGATAGCTTGCATCTAAAGTTTCAAAATCCCAGTATATATCTCTTCCGCTCTTTTTACGAACGAATTTACCGACTAATTCAGTTTCTTTTATCCATGGTTTAATACCACTTTGTTCATCGACTTTGAGTTCATAATACTTAAAGCCGAAGTCATATTTTGAACCAACTGCAGGTTCGGTATTAGATATGGCGAAGATGTAAGTATCATTCTTTTCATCATATAGATTGACTAAATACTTAGCCTCACCAAGTTTTGTAACCTCGTAAACAGGAAGGCTGAACTGTGTTCCTGGAACGATTGAATCGTGAGGAATTATGACATCATATTCACCATCAAGTGCATCCTTAAATGCACCAAACTTTTGATAGCTCTTACCAAACATTGTGAACTTGTCCTTAGAGAACTTGATCTTAACTCTGCTTGATAATGGAATATAAGGCATAATTGTTGATTCATTTTCATCATCGATGGCATTTGCAAATAACTGTATCTTTTCTCCGACAAGACTTCCTTTGATGACTTGATCAATTTGATATTTCTTGTTAGGGTTAACACGGAATATATATGTTGCCTCAGTGATAGATACAGATTCAGATGTTCCACTTCCTAAAGTACAATAAAGAAGTGTTTCATTACCCAAAGCTTCGATGTTTATAATCTTAAAGTCAAGTCCATCTTCTCCTTCAACAAGGTAATCTGGTCTAATACCCAAACTGACATGAGTATCGCCGTTAAGATATTTCCTATCAGCGTGTGAGAAATACTTCTCGTCAAGTGAAAGAACTTGTTTATCAGCAAAGGTAATTGTAACAATGCCCTTTTCATGCTCTCTCTTTAAAACTACATCAAAGAAGTTCATCTGTGGAGTGCCGATAAATCCTGCGACAAATTTATTGTTTGGATGATCATATAGATTTGTCGGACTATCGATTTGTTGGACAAATCCTTTTTTCATAACAACAATTCTTGTTCCCATGGTCATAGCCTCAACTTGATCGTGAGTGACATAGATAAATGTTGTCTTTAATTTTTTATGCAACTTAGTGATCTCAGTTCTCATTTGAGCTCTAAGTTTTGCATCAAGGTTAGATAATGGTTCATCTAAAAGGAAGACCTTTGGTTGTCTAACGATAGCACGACCTAAAGAAACTCTCTGTCTTTGACCACCTGACATCGCACGTGGTTTTCTTGGTAAATAATCCTCAATGTCGAGAATTCTTGCGGCTTCCATAACTCTTTTATGAATTTCATCACTTGCCATATGTTTATTCTTTAAAGAGAAGGCCATGTTGTTATAGACTGTCATATGTGGATATAATGCATAGTTTTGGAAAACCATTGCAATATCTCTATCCTTAGGTTGAATATCGTTTACTAATGTATCACCGATGTATAAATCACCAGCAGAAATATCTTCTAGACCAGCAATCATACGAAGTGTTGTGGACTTACCACAACCAGATGGTCCGACAAAAACGATGAATTCACAATCTTCTATATCAATGTTGAAATCTGATACAGCTTGAACACCATTAGGATAGACTTTATAAATGTGTTGTAATTTTAATCCTGCCATATTAATTACCTCCTCTATCTAATATCGCAATACTATATTTGTTTAATGTTAATTTGCCCCCAGCAAGTTTAGCAGAACCCTTTCCGACTTCAAGCGAATCGAGCAAGGTTCCATCCATATCGATGACCTTCTGATCATTTGATAAGTTTATAACTATCTTAATCTTTTCATCTTTATAGGTCTTGTTGATGATCAATATTTTATTATCACTGTTTTCAACTCTTTCAGAATTTGATCGAGCTATCGATGGATAATAATCTTTAACCTTATTGATGTGTCGGACGTAATTATATAAGGAATCAGATTTCTTTTGCTGAACATCGAGTGGTTGGAAGTATTCTAGTGTTCGGCTGTCTTCACCTTCTAGTTTTGGTGAAACTTTATACTTGCTAACACCTTTGGTCCATAGGTATGCTGCTCGAGCAACGATATCATTGTTTTGAACTTGACCAACCATTCCAATTTCATCACCGTAGTAGTAGAAGAAATTGCCTGAAACTAGGTTTTGAATAGCGTAGAACAACTTCATTTGATCTAAGTCAATACCAGTAACTCCATCGCGAGTTCTGACAAATAAATCAGGTATACGACCGATGTCATGATTTGACATAAAGTTAGCATTTATCGCATCAGTGCCATTAGGACGTTTGTATTTCCCTTCAAGTCCTGAAATCCAACTATAGACTAGATTTGCATTTACTGCATCATATCCATACATCGATAAATGAAGTTCAGAATTATTAAATCCTTGTCGGCTCGAGCCGAAATTGAAATATGAATCGATTTCGGTATTTGACTGATAAGTCATCGCCGAAGTATTCCACGGACCTTCAGCAACTATATAAGCATCAGGATTGACTTTTTTCGCTTCTTGACTGATGAAGTTAATTATTTCAAAGTTTTTGGTCTCCTTAATGACTTCCTCACCATAATAACTCTTAACTGCATCTAAACGGAAGCCATCAACCCCAAGTTTTGTCCACTCTTTGATATAATCACTGATTAATTTACGATTCTCTTCATTATCTAAATCTAAATCAACCATACCAGCAGCAAATCCTTCATAAGTAAGTTTATAAGTTTCAGATAAAGTCTTGCTAAGTCCAGCCGTCTGGGTACGATTTGAATAACCATCTGGGAACTTAACATCAGAACGTTTAAATCTAAAACGACGAGCATTTGGAACTTTAGCGTAGCACGCATCAGTTAAATATCCTTCACCCTTAGGATCAGTGCTTGTAGTATAGAATTTACAAACTTCAATATTCTTCTCTAAATCATTTATTGTTTGCATAAATAACGGATGACCAACAGCTATATGATTAAATACACCATCGAGAATAACTTTGATATCACGCTTATGAGCTTCCTCAATGAATTTTTTAAAATCATCCATCGTTCCAAATTGTGGATCGATTCCAAAGAAATCAGTTATATCATATTTATGATAAGTTGGTGATGGGTGAATAGGTGAAAGGAAAATCCCTGAAATACCCAAAGAATTTTTACCATGTGGATCACCTAATTTTCTTAATTTATCTAAGTTTTCTGTAATTCCGTTTAAATCTCCTATTCCATCACCATTTGAATCTGCAAAACTTGAGACAAATATGTGATAGAAGTTACGATAGTTATCATTTAATGGAGTAAAAGGAACTGGTTCATCTTTACTGCTACAAGATGAAGAAAAACATGATAATACTGGTAACATAAGCAACAATAACCTTGACTTTTTCATCATTACACCTCTTTATAAATTATCGCTTGATGAGCTGCGATAACGATTTTTCCACGAACAACTTCATATTTTGAAGTTGAATATAATACATCGCCAGTTTTAACTTCGATGCTTTGATCTTCATCTAATAAATTGATAAAGACGATGATTTTTCCTCGACGATAAGCAAATGGCTTATCAAGAAGTTTGAAGTCTCTATCCTCTAAATCGTGATTTTCTTTACGAAGCTTTATCAACAACTTTATGAGGTTTAATAAACTTCCTTCATCTTCTAATGATTTTTTAACACTTATCGTTCTTTCATCAAGTGGTAAGTAAGATTTCTTAACATTAGAAGTAAATCCTCTTCCCACCTCATCATCAAATGCCATCGGAGTTCTAACACCAGTACGATGATAACCCCCATCCTTGCTGAGCAAACTACGATCTGTCATTTGCATCAGTTCATCACCAGCATAAACAAACGGGACCCCAGGCATAGTAAGAATGAAGATTTATGC
>ERZ777305.1188-NODE-1188-length-33559-cov-8.105032_pt1 | contig 33559 bp, 27 predicted proteins | sample MGYA00374965_ERZ777305 | MGnify/ENA primary metagenome ERZ777305 (study PRJEB29328, sample SAMD00013331) | mouse gut metagenome | study: EMG produced TPA metagenomics assembly of the Metagenome analysis of fecal microbiota from mouse which was promoted... | reverse complement strand
GACCTCACTACAAGCCAAAATTAGATATCTTCAAATTTTTGTCATGTACTTAGAACGGTTATGATGGTGGTATTTACTTTCGGAGAATTTTCGACACGGAGCCGTCGGCATGGCGCAATATATAGAGGCCGGGGGCGTCGGCGCTTTCCACGGCGATGCCGGCCGGGGTAAATATCCCGGTCACCGGCGAGTCCGCAGATGTGGAGGCGTCGGCGATGCCGGCCGCGGTGGCCTTTACCTTTATCTGTTCACTTACACCCGGCGCGGCGATTTTGACAACAGCCTCGGCCGGAGCATCGGTAGATGCCGTAAGCGTGATGGCGGCCTTGTCGTAGCGGCCTGCAACAGAGGCCGACAGCCACGAAGGCAGCGCGGAGCCGTCGGGTTGCGTAAGCACGAGAGACGAAGCATCGTAATACGAGTCGAGATTCACTGTCGCGGGCGAGGCGTTGTCAATCTCAATCTCCGTATTTTCGGCTTTGAGCCAGGGATAGAAAGCATCGAGGCATATGGCGAACGACACATTGAGCAGGCCATAGTCGCCGTAGAACTGTCCGAGCGGCACTATGTCATAGGCTTCCGTTCCGTTTGTCACAGTGTGGCGACGCACGCTGCCGAGCGACACGCCGTCGAGGCGCGGGAACATCGAGTGCAGCGGGGCAAACCATGTCACGTTAGCCGGGTCGTTGTAGCCCGAAATCATTATATGGTAAGCCTCGGCTTCGGAATCGGAGAGCACAACCGGGCTGTCGAATTTAAACGGAATGGTAAGGTAAAGTTGGGTTCCTCCTTCTATTTTTTCAGCCTCGGAGCCACGGCATACGGCGCGCGCCACAGGCGTTGCGGCCTGCACACCGCCGCTTACGGCGTAAATCTCGGCCACAAATTCGGCATCGTCGGTGATTTGACCTTTGGCAAGAGTCCAAAGCCCGTTTACAACGAGCGGCGACGTCGGAGCCTCAAAATAGTTGAGATATGCAATGGCTTCGGCATAGTCGCTTTCGGGAGCGTCTATGCCGAGAGAGTTCTCCGTCCACCATTGGCGGGTACGGTCGCTATATCCGAAAATGGGCACACTCGTCTCGCCATAGTCGTAGGCCGGAGCCACGGAGATGTCGATGCCGTCGGTGCCGAGATTAAAGGGTATGAGGCCATATGTAACGTTGACAATCTCGCCTGTCGACGAATTTTTCCCTTGCAAAGTGGCGTCGCCGCCCATCTGCATTGCCCTTATGGGTTCCTGATACCAGGCCGCGGTGTAACCTTCTGCCTCGCCTTCGAGCACAGGAGCCGAATAGTAGTTGGTGTACGAGGTGGCGCCCGGCTGGTAGAATGTGCTGTATTCCACAGTAAGGTCGGTGTCGTTGGTGTTCGACTCTGTGCCGGTCACCGGATCAGCATATCGCCATGTGTAGGAGGCATTGTCAACCCCGGTAAGGTTGGTCCACGTAACGGGAGCAAACACCGGGAAGAGCGCCACATCGTAAGGCGATGCCGACCACATTGTCGACGAGAAACCAAAATACAGAGTGCTGAGCGGAGCCTGATAGAACACGGGCAGCAACGGATATTCAATCCTCACATTGTCGAGGAAAATAATATTGCCGTCGTCGGCCTTGTAGCGGAACCCGACGCGCACGGTGCGTCCGGCATAGTCGCCGAGCGGAATCGTGCGGCTGAACATGGTTGTCGATTCCGACATGGCCATGTCGTCATAAGACATATCCATGTAATCGTCGACAAAATCTTTCACCATAGTCCATTCCCCACCCTCAGGCTGCACCCATATCTGGAACGAAGATGCCACCTCGCGCTTGATAAATTCCCCGGTGGTGCCATCGTAATGGTCGCGGTCGAGAATGAAGAAATATGCCGGCGAGAACCATGTGTCGAAGGTCAGTTCCATCCCCTCCTTGATTGCCACAGCCGGCGTCACGAGCCATTCGTCCTTGGGCGTGCCCATAGGATAGAGCATGGTCATATAATAGTCGCCGTCGGACGGGGCCGGAGCGCCGGTGTAGCGCGGACCGGCCACCCAGCCTTCCACCGCCGACATGGTCTCGTTGGTGCGAATACGCTCCCAGCCGTCGGGAAGCCATGTCTTGCTTGTGCCGTTGGTGCCCTCGAAGCTCTCGCTGAGAGTAGCCAGCGGCTCGGCGGCACGGCCTTGCACAGTGCGCGCCGGACGCACCGTGCTTTGGTGCATCGATATAAGTCCGGAGCGAGCAGGAGCCTCGGGAAGATTAATGACTTGCGCAATCGCCGTGGCGGCGGACATTGAAATCAAGATAGTGGAAAGGAATCTCATAAGTGCTGTTCAGAGTATTATTTATTATTCTTCGACGGCTTCAACCTCGGAAGCGAGTATTTCGGCCTGCGGCTCTTTAATGTTTGGCTCTTCGAGGCCAAGACCCTGCTTGCGGTCGATAACTTTAAGGATGAAACCGATTATAAGGGCGGCAAGGCCCAGACATGCGAGCATTACAAGCGGCGCGGTGTAATTGTAGCTTACGGCAGCCTCCTCGGCGCTCATGGTGCCGGCGGCTACGGCGTCGACAACCTGCGGGTTGGTGCTGTCGAGCACTTTGCCGATAAGGAGCGGGAACAGCCACAGGCCGATGTTCTGAATCCAGAATATAAGCGCGTAGGCCGAACCGATAATCTTAGAGTCGACCAGCTTGGGAACGCTCGGCCACAGCGAAGCGGGCACAAGCGAGAACGATGCGCCCAGCACAAGAATCGTGAGGTAGGCCACAATCACGCCGCCGAGGTCGTTGCCTTTGAGCTGCGGGAGCACGAAGGCGAAAGTGAGGTGGCAGGCAATGAGCAGAAGCGCGCCGACGATGAGCATCGAGGCGGCCTTGCCCTTATAGTCGACATACTTGCCAAGGATGGGGGTGATGCCCACGGCCAAGAGCGGGAACACGGCGAAAATGGCAGCCGCCGACTGGCGCATGTAGCCGAAGAAGCAGTAGCCCACGAGAGCCACCACGGCGAGAGTGAAAAGACCGCCCTTGGCCGCCTTGTTCTTCGAGAAGTTGCCCGCGAAAGCCGCGCCGGCCACAACGAGCATAATCACATATTGAATCACCGTTACGGCGTCGGACGCCCAGAACGACTCGGCTCCCGGCTCGGTGAGAGTAAGGTTGCATTGAAGCATGTTCACGGCATATTTCTGGAAGGGGAAGATAGCCGAATAGTAGAGAACGCAGAGCAGGGCTACAAGCCAGAAACCGCTGCTGGTGAGGATTTTGCCAAGGTCGCGCAACTGGAATGGCTCGTCTTTTTCCTCCTCCACGCCCGAGGCGTCGAGTTTCTTATCCATGAAGAAATATACGATGAACATAATCAGCGCGATAAGCAGAAGCACCACGCCGAAAGCCACCGAGCGCGACACGCTCACCTCGCCGCCGAGGTTGGCAAACATCGGCGAGAATATCATACATGTGGCCACGCCAAGACGCGCCAACGCCATCTCCGAACCCATAGCCAAAGCCATCTCGCGGCCCTTGAACCATTTTACGATACCGCGGCTCACCGTGATGCCGGCCATTTCAACGCCACAGCCGAAAATCATAAAGCCGACGGCCGAGAACTTGGCCGACGCGGGCATGCCTTCGTAGAAAGGCGAAATGCCAAGCTCGTCGAACACAGGGATATAGTTAAGATGGTCGGTGAACCAACGGTCGAGGCCACTGCCAAGGAAGCCGTCGGTGAGGGCATACCAGTTGATGGTTGCTCCCACGAGCATCACCGCGCCCGAGAGTATGGCCGTGAACCGCACGCCCATCTTGTCGAGGATGATGCCGGCAAAAATCAGGAAGAAAATGAACACGTTGAGGAAAGTCTCCGAGCCCTGCATCGTGCCGAAAGCCGTCGAGTCCCAGCCGCGTGTCGATTGCAGCAAGTCCTTGATAGGCGACAGGATATCCATAAAAATGTAAGAACAGAACATGGCGAAGGCCAGCAGCCCCAGCGCAGTCCATCTTGCCCAAGCCTTGTCACGAAGGCTGGCGGATACATTGTTACTCATAAGCGGTAATTTTTAAGCGTATGTGATAAGATTGTTTAATTTTTTTACGAATAATTCGCAAAAGTAATCATTTTTCTTCAAAACCGAAACTTTTCAAACATTTTAAGTCATTTTTAAGGCCATTAAAGACCTTAATTATAAATGCAAGGTACGAATGGCGGCCACGGCAAAGCCGTGACTCCTTGGATAACCGGGTATGGAGGCAGAATGCCGACATGCCCGGTCGGTTATGGCAATAAATAAGCACTGCGAAGCTGTGCCTCGTGTCATATTTGGCATCATCGAACGCTCCGGCAGGCTCCGCTCCAATACCGCGATTGTTTTACTTTCCCAACCCCGCATGTCGGCTGCGCCTCCATACGGGGTTAACCAAGGAGTCACGGCTTCACCGTGGCTACTCCGTATCGCTTTGCCTATCAGATATATATGTAATTTTAGCGTTCAAGTTGACGTGTACTCCAGTTGCAATCGCAACATTCGCGCAGATAGTAGCGCATGGCCATTTCATCGTTCACTTTCAGTATTTCTACATAATGCGACCAACTCAATTGGTGAGACAGCGTCTCACTTTTCTGAATACGCAAGTAAAACAGCCGCATAAATTTCAAGTTCGTAACGTTGAAACCATTGCCGAATTCGGGGACAAGCGCCTTGAAATTTTAAAGGTTTTGCACAAATTAATTAATTCTTAACTCCAAATTTACGGAAATGTTTCGGGTTTTACAATCGGGCGGATGCGTGTTTCATTTTTTTTTGCTAACTTTGTGGGAATTCTTTCCTGCTAAAATAATACCCCCGATGAGCGATTATACCGAAGACCAGTTTGACGACGAGAGCACGGCCGACTCCCCGGCCGCCGGCGGCTATTCCGCCGATTTTGTAAAACCGTATTCCGACAGCCTCGACGAGCACACGCGCCGCCAGCTGCGCGGAATGTTCCAGTCGTGGTTTCTCGACTATGCCTCGTATGTGATTCTCGAACGCGCCGTGCCGCATATCGACGACGGCCTTAAACCTGTGCAACGCCGCATACTCCACACTATGCGCACGATGCACGACGGCCGGTTTATCAAAGTGGCCAACATCGTGGGCCAGACCATGCAGTATCACCCTCACGGCGACGCTTCCATCAACGACGCGCTGGTGCAGCTCGGGCAAAAAGACCTGCTGGTGACCACGCAGGGCAACTGGGGCGACATCCTCACCGGGGCACGAGCCGCCGCCGGCCGATACATCGAGGCCAAGCTCTCGCATTTCGCCCTCGACGTGCTTTTCAATCCCAAGGTGACGCAATGGACTCCGTCGTACGACGGACGCAACCGCGAGCCGGTGACGCTTCCGGCCAAGTTCCCGCTTCTGCTGGCCCAGGGCGCCGAGGGCATTGCCGTGGGTTTGTCGTCGAAAATCCTTCCGCACAATTTCAACGAGCTCATCGACGCCGCCGTGGCCTACCTTCGCGGCGAGGAATTCACGCTCTACCCCGACTTCGAGACCGGCGGATTTGTCGACGTGTCGCGCTATAACGACGGCGAACGCGGCGGCTCTGTAAAGGTCCGCGCCAAAATCGAGAAAATCGACAACAAGACTCTCGCCATCACCGAACTGCCCTTCGGCCAGACTTCCGGCTCGCTCATCGACTCGATATTGAAGGCCATCGACAACGGTAAAATCAAAATACGCAAAATCGACGACCTCACTTCCGACTCGGCCCGCATCATGGTGAGCCTCGTGCCGGGCACTTCGTCGGACAAAACCATCGACGCCCTCTATGCCTTCACCGACTGCGAAGTGTCAATCTCGCCCAACTGCTGCGTAATCTCCGACGACAAGCCTCATTTCCTCGGGGTGAGCGACGTGTTGCGCCACAGCGCCGACCTCACGCGCCATATCCTCAAATGCGAGCTTGAAATACGCCTCGCCGAACTGCGCGAGCAGCTTTTCTTTGCCTCGCTCGAACGCATCTTCATCGAAAGCCGCATCTACAAGGATGCCGAATACGAACAGGCCAAATCCAACGACGAGGCCGTGGCCCACATAGCCCGGCGTCTCGAGCCATTTGCCCCGTCGCTTATCCGGGAGGTGACGACCGACGACATTTTGCGCCTTCTCGAAATAAAGATGAAGCGCATCCTGCGCTTCAACGTCGACGACGCCGACCGCGCCATAGCCCGCCTCGGCGACGACATTGCCGAGACGCTCGGCCACCTCGACCGACTCACCGAATACACCATCGACTGGTATCTCGCCCTGCAAAAGAAATACGGCGCCGACCATCCGCGCCGCACCGTGATACGCGGTTTCGACTCTATCGAGGCCGCGAATGTGGCCGAGGCCAACGAGAAACTTTACATCAACCGCGAGGAGGGCTTCATCGGCACAGGGCTCAAAAAAGACGAGTTTGTGTGCAACTGCTCGATGATCGACGACATAATTATTTTCTACAAAGACGGCCGCTACAAGGTGGTGAAGGTGCAGGAAAAGCTGTCGATAGGCAAGAATGTGCTCTACGTAAACGTGTTCAAGCGCAACGACACGCGCACTATATATAATGTGATATACCAGAACGGCCGTGGCGGCTTCTACTACATGAAACGCTTCGCCGTGACCGGCATCACGCGCGACCGCGAATATAACCTCACCCCCGGCCAGCCCGGCACGCGCATATGCTGGTTCTCGGCCAACCCCAACGGCGAGGCCGAAGTGGTGAAAGTAACCCTCAAGCCCAAGCAGCGCATCAAGACCCTGCAAATCGACATCGACTTCGCCAACCTCGCCATCAAGGGCAAGCAGAGCCTCGGTAATCTCGTAACCAAAAACGAGGTGCACCGGTTCGCCCTCAAAGAGAAGGGCTCGAGCACCCTGGGTGGACGCAACGTGTGGTTCGACCCCGACGTGCTCCGTCTCAACTACGAGGGCCGCGGCAACTTCCTGGGCGAGTTCCAGGGCGACGACCTTGTGCTCGTAATCCTCAAAAACGGCGAATACTACACCTCGACATTCGACGCCACCAACCACTACGAAGACAATATCCTCCGCATCGAAAAATTCCGCCCCGGCGTGGTGTGGACAGCCATACTCAACGACGCCGACCAGAAATACCCCTACATCAAGCGTTTTGAATTCGAACCCTCGACACGCCATCTGCGCTACCTCGGCGAGAACGAAAAATCGTCGCTCATCTTGCTCAGCGACACTCCCGGAGCGCGTTTCCGCGTGTCGTTTGCCGCTCCCGACGATTTCCGCGAACCCGTCGTTATCGACGCCACCGAATATATCGGAGTAAAATCGTACAAGGCCCGAGGCAAACGCCTCACCACCTTCGCCCTTGGCTCCGTCGAGGAAATAGAGCCGCGTCCGCTCCCGACCGAAACTCCGGCCGACGCCCCCGAGCCCATCGCTCCCGACACCGACGACATAGCCCCCGAGGAAAAATCCGACGAGGAAGTGCGCGATGAAATCAACGGCCAACAACGGTTATTCTAATGCACAATGCACGATGCACAATGCACAATTTTAATGGATGAAATTTATGGCTAAAAAAATATCGCGTTTAATTAATCGTGCATCGTGCATTGTGCATCGTGCATTGACTAATCGTGCATCGTGCATTGTGCATTGTGCATTGATAAGTGCATCGTGCATTGCCTCCGAGCCGCTTCGCCCCGTGAGCTCAACCTATACCGTAGAGATAGGCTCGGCTCACATTGCCGACACCTACCTCTCGCCCATGCACTACTCCGGCATCCACGCAGGACTCTCCTACTCGCGCCTGCAAGCCATGCGCTTCGACCCCGAACGCTGGGTGATGCAGCTTCGCCTCGGCGCTTCCGTCGATTTCACCAAAAATCCTGCCAAAACCATCACGCTCTACAACGCCGGCATCGACGCCTCATGGGGCATGATGCGACGCTGGACGCTTCCCGCAGGCTTCTCCGCAGGCATAGGCCCGGCTCTCGACATCGACGCCGGAGTGCTCTATATCGACCGTTCGGGCAACAATCCGGCATCGGCGCGGGCCGCCGTCACCATCGACGCCTCGGCCTTCGCCCAATGGCGCGGCAGCCTTTTAGGCATTCCGCTCACGGCCCGCTATTCGGCCATGCTCCCCGTAGGCGGCGTGTTCTTCTCTCCCGACTACGGCGAGCTCTACTATCAGATTTATCTCGGCTACCGCTCCGGGCTGGTGCATCCCGCCTGGTGGGGCTCGTATTTCTCGCTCGACAATCTCGCCTCGGTCGACCTCCATTTTGGCGCCACGTCGCTGCGCCTCGCCTACCATAACTATATACTCTCCACCAAGGCCTCCAATCTTGTCACACGCAATGTGACACACGCCCTCTCCATTGGCATCACCACCGACTGGATATCGCTCCGTCCCGGCTCCGATGCAGTAAAGGCCTCCCGCATAATCTCCGCATACTGATATGAAAAATATTCTCACTGCCATATTTTTCGCCATAGCCTTGTGCTCGTGCCACCATATCGAAGAATTCGACAACAACGCCGAAGGCACTTTCGACGCCGTGTGGACCATTGTCGACGAACATTACTGTTTTTTTAAGGAAAAAGACATCGACTGGCGCGAGACAGGCTCCCGCTACCGCTCGCGCGTCTACAACGGCATGTCGTCGGACAATCTATTCGACGCCTGCGCCGGAATGCTCTCCGAGCTACGCGACGGCCACGTAAACCTTTCCTCCGGGTTTGCCACATCGTATTACCGCGACTGGTGGAGCAAATATCCACAAAATTTCGACGCTCGCCTGGTCGAACAATATTATCTCGGCTTCAACTATCGCCAGCTCGGCCCCGTAATCTACGGCATCCTGCCGCAGAATGTTGGCTATATACGCTGGTCGTCGTTTGAATCGGGCCTCGGCGACGGCAACATCAATAATATACTGTCCGACTTTTGGCTCTGCTCCGGACTTATTATCGACATACGCGACAACGGCGGCGGAAGCCTTACCAATGCCGAGGACTTTATCCGGCGCTTCCTCTCCGAGCGCACCCTCGTTGGCTACATGGTGCACAAGACAGGCCCCGGGCACGACGATTTCTCCGAGCCTTGGCCCTACTACTATGAGCCTGCCGGAGCAAACTGCCTGCGCTGGAACAAACCCGTGGCCATCCTCACCAACCGCTCCACATTCTCGGCGGCCAACAATTTCGTGTCGATCATGCGCTACCTCCCCGGAGTAAAAATCGTGGGCGCGCGCACCGGCGGCGGCTCCGGCATGCCCGTGCAGTTCGACCTTCCCCGCGGCTGGGTTCTTCGCCTCTCCACAGTCTCTATCCTCGACGCGCAAGGCCGGCCCACCGAATCCGGCATCGAGCCCACCGACGGCTACGCCGTCGACCTCGACCCCGTGGCCGCCCTCTCCGGCACCGACACCATGCTCGACCGCGCCATCGCCGCCGTCACCGAATAACCTTCATGGACTACATCAAACCATCCTCCGAGGAGATTGCCGACAAAATCGCCGCCTGAACCAAGTAAAACAGTAAAATATGGTAATTGTGTGATAATCAGAGTTTTATTGTAATAATACTTAGCTCAATTGTGCTCTTTCTTAGATAATTAAATAATTATCTAAGAAAGAGCACAACAAAATGACTCTACTCGATTGTTCTTATAAGAAAAAATTAGTAACTTTGCACACAAAATAGACTCTTATGAAGTTTCCTCATATAGAACACTGCATATATCATTCAACATTCCTGCGCAATGTTGAGCTACAGGTATCATACCCTCGGAATAAGGATTTTGAGAGTTGGATGACTAATGCTATGGCTAAATGGATAAGTAATGGGACTAAATCAAAACTTACCCAGAATGAGGAATCGTTAATTGTTTTGAATCCAAATTACTTATTTGTATTTAAGGAGGATAAATGTTTGTGCCGATTTAATCCGAGTTATTTCAAAACTTTCAGCGATGCTATTGCTTTGCTAAATGACAACAAGGATTTATTAATTGAACTTTTTAATAATAAAGTAAAAGGCTCAAGGCTTAAAAAGATTAATATTATATCTGCCGAGAGAACGAATGATGATTCAGATGATTTTAATATCCTCTTTGAGCTCTTTTCAGAGAACATAGTAAAGAAAAATGAATCTAATTCAGCATTTGAGAGCAGCCTATTGGCACAAATGATACAAACGACCCTTTTGCAAGATGATTATGTATTGAATATCAATTATGGGTTCTCCAGCAATAAAAAAGACCCAACGCACCTAATGGGTGTATTAGAATTGATAGCCGAAGATACAAAAACTTGCGCGTATAGTGTCTTTATCAAAAATATAGAAATAATGAATTCTATTATTTTTGATATGTTCAACTGGAGTGTTTCGCACAAAATTTTAGACTTAATGAAGGAGGACTGATTTATGAATACTTCTTTTCAAATATACAAGCCAGGCACTGTTCAAAAGAGATGCAAGTCTAATATATTGAATAGTGCATTAATGTACACCTCCTTAATGTTTATGCCCATAACTACGTTTGGAGCTAATTACAACTATGACAATCTTTTTGAGGATTGTGACTATTCGAATGAAGCGTCGATTATTGTTTCTGATATTTATAGTTTGACTAGAGAAAACTTAAAGCATCGATTAGACTTAATATCTAGGCTAACATCCAATTGGGATGGCTACGGAGCACCCGCCATTGGAAAATCTTCTATTGCAAAATGCAAGAATGTAATATTATCCCTTTCAGATAATATAATAATTGATGTAGAAATTAATCCCACGGAGTTTGGTGGAACCAACTTATTGTACGTGAATCCAATTAAGAAAATTAAAATTTCCGTTGATTTTGGAGATGACGCAATGTCTTTTTATGTTGTAAATGGAGATTCACGCCCCCAGTTTTATTCATTTCTGCCATATAATGTCGATAATATTGCAATCTTAACATCTTTAATAGAAAGTCGTATCGCCTAAATTATCTCCTTATGGTTAAGAATGAGGAAGTATATGGTAGATTTATTATGTATCCCCGACATTTTGAGAGGGATGTCATAGGTAAAAAATTCATATCTTTAAGGACAATAGACAAGGGAGGTATTTCTGGTTTTATCTTATCTCGATTAAGGGAAGATGAGAATATTGAAATGTATAAAAATTTTTTAGAAAATAAAACAAAACAAACTATATCTTCAATTGGGACGACTATAGTGAAAGATTTGCGTGCTTGTTCTTTGGATGGGATTTTAAGTGTTGATGTAATCTTAACCCAAGAATCCTTTCCGTATCATGCAGAGATTCAACTCTTTTTAGGTCAAGAGCAAACTTTAATAGTCGAAAATTTAAGGAGCCCTGAATTTATGTATGTTTGTGATCAGATTAAAAGCATTTTGTTAAAAGGTTCTATAGCTGTTTAAGAACGCCGTAAAACGGAGTCAATACGTCCTTTTACAGAACACGTCTCAAATAATTTGGAGAATTGAACTTGTCAGACTTATCTTTGCGGAGTAAAGTGAATACTTCCGAGATAGTTCAAACAAAAAATACACCTCATACTGAACCTTTTTCAACTTACCTTCGTTAGAATTGTACCGATGGTATTTCTTTGGTCGCGACATGGATTGACGATTGTGGCCCTGCTCTTCGTGACGGCGTTATGTCGAGTTGCACAAGAAACAAGACTAATAAGGAACGTGATGGCATTTCATGTGGCCATATGATTGGAATGATGCTCCTGAATGTGCTACGCTTTTTCGTGTTCATACCTACACCTAATCCTGGATGAAGTCGTCCGGAACACTATGAGGATGATAGTATGAAAAGGACGGCATACGCCGACAACAACCCACACTAAGGAAATGACGCCCAAAGCTCTTTCTTTTGTCAAGCGGCGAGTTTTACGCTTTTAGATATGCAAGGCTTAGGTTACAGAAAAGATTGCAAAGACTCATCGCAGAACATCGTAGGGGTGAATTCTACTATCTGATAATCGGCGATACCGTTCAAGTTGAACGGGTCTTGTGAAATAATGGCGTTGACAGCATCGCGGTTGGTGGCTTTTATCATTATCACACCACCGATGCGTGGATTCTGCGGCCCTGACGCAATGAAATCACCTGCGGCATAGTGTTCAGCAAGATAATCACGGTGAGCCTGAATATATTTGTCAACCACACTCAGAGGTTTCTTATAAGTAAGAATAGCTATAAACATACTCTATTTTCGTTTGATGGTTTGACATTTACGTTTTGTCATTTCGTCAGCATAAGCCTGTTGGCCATGCTCTTTTATAAAACGGATACATGCCGGACGGTCTGATTTGAAAATGAATGCAAAAAGTTTTGCCATGAAATTGGAATAAGTCTTGCAATAGCTAACCTCCATGCCGCAATCAGCACAGGTACTTATACCTTTTTCTTGGGTGCATCTCCGTATTCCACACCATGATGCCTTTTCATTTAATCTGCATCCGGGGCATTTCTCTTGCAGATATTTGCGGCATGCTCCACAATACAATCCACATCTCGCAATCAGTCGAGTGTCTGAAGTTATTTGTTTCATAGTCTATTTAGTTATGCCTATTGTCCAAGTAGGGCGTTCTTATAATGCAGAAGCGCGGACTACCAATGCAACATTCTAAGTCGAAGGTCGTAGGAAACCTAAATGCACGAATGTAGAATAGCAGCCCACGCCATATGCGTGAGAACCGCTATGCTATCCTTGTGCAGTATCTTGAATTTCTTTGACAAGCAAAGCGGCAAGCCGATGACCTACGTTCTCGACTTACAAGAGAGCATATCGCTTCTTATTATCCAAAATGTCGTGAATAGACTTACGCCTATCCACATGCAAAGTTACAATTTTTTTTGAAAATTTTAACGATTTAGCGTGGTGACCCGGCTGATTTTCGGTTGAGTTCACCACATTTTTATCGTGGGATTATAGTTAAACTCTGTTAAAGTTTGGAGATGCGAGGCTGTGGAGTGGGGTTGAATGGTGATGAATGATGCTTTGATTTGTGTTGATAATCAGCGAGTTGCGTGTCGGGTGAAATAGATATGCGCTCACCGCGACACGCATAACCAACAATATTTCAGCAATTTACGGTGGGCGCGATGACTTTTATCTCGGTCGAGCCTCGATGAGCTGAAGGTTGTGGTGACTTGGAGGAGTGTGGGTGAAAGAAAGACCGCTAACTCATTGAGAATTAGCGGTCTTCTGTGGTGCTACCAGAAATATAGCTCTACAAATATAGCCCGGTGGATTGGGGGCTGATAAAAAAATTTAGAAAAAAATTTGGTGGAATGGAAAAAGAGAGTTAACTTTGCGGTGTAATAGTTTAATAGTACACCACCCCCCCCCGTCACTACATCACTATTTAAGTAAGAAATTCAAACACTTCACCCATATGTTAAAAATCGATCATCTGACTTTTTTCTATCCTCACCGCACCAAACCGGTGATCGACGACTTCTCGATGGAGCTCCCCGCAGGGGGCGTCTACGGGTTGCTCGGACGCAACGGCGCCGGCAAGTCGACCCTGCTCTATCTCATCGCAGGCCTGCTCACTCCCAAAAGCGGCAATGTGACATTTGCCGGCACCGACACGCGCCTGCGCCGGCCCAAGACTCTCGCCGACATTTTCATCGTGCCCGAGGAGTTCAACCTCCCCTCGATGTCGCTCGACGACTATATCAACCTCTACTCCACGTTCTATCCCAATTTCTCGCGTGAGGACATGCAGCGCCATCTCAGCACATTTGAGCTGCCGGCCGACCTCCATCTCGGCGCCCTGTCGATGGGCCAAAAGAAAAAGGCTTACATGTGCTTCGCCCTGGCCTGCAACACGCCGCTGCTGCTTATGGACGAGCCTACCAACGGTCTCGATATCCCCGGCAAGGCCGCGTTCCGCCGCTTCATCGCTTCGTCGATGACCGACGACCGCACGGTGATAATATCCACCCACCAGGTGCGCGACATCAACTCGCTGCTCGACCATGTCGTGATTATGGACAACCGCTCGATGCTGCTCAACGCATCGATGGCCGAAATCCGCCAAAGGCTTGCGTTTGTCACCACCGACAATCCGTCTTTGGTCGAACGCGCCATCTACGCCCAAGCCGGCGTGCAAGGCGTGAATGTGATTATCCCCAACGACGGGTCTTTCGACACCGATGTCGACCTCGAAACTCTTTTCGAACTGTCGGCCACGGCTCCGGAGCAGCTCGCAGCCATTTTCCCAAACCCTCAACTTCCGCCCAAATATGAAAACTGATTTTTCCCTCGAGCGTTTCAACCGGCTTTTCCGTCTGGAAATGAAGCGCGACTCGCGCACCAACCTGATGTGGCTCGCCGTGATATTCGGCCTGTTTATCCTCCTGGCCGTGCAGCTCACCGCTTTCCGCGAGTATAACTATGCCGACAAGAATTCTGAAATGTATTCCTGGTATTTCAACGACTACACGGCCGACGTAATGCTGGTGTTCTTCTGGATCGGGCTTTTCCTTGGCGGATGTTTCAGCGCCTCGATGATGATGCACCCCATCCGCGACAAAGAATCGGCCATACCCTCGCTGATGCTCCCGGCCTCGCAGCTCGAAAAATTCGCCGTGCGCTGGATTACCTACGTGCCTGTATTTATTGTGCTGTATATCACCGGCTTCGTAATAATCGACGCCCTGCGTGTGGCATATTGCACCGTGACGCATCCCTTGGCTATAAACATCAAATTTGCATTCTCGTCCTTATTATCCGACAAGGATATGTGGCTGGCCTCGATCTGCGGCCTGTGCGCCTTCCTCGCCTATCAGTCGATGTTTGTGCTCGGCTCGTCGATTTGGCCGAAGAAATCATTTATCAAGACTTTCCTGGGCCTTATCGTGATAAACGGCGTGTGCAGCATCTACTTCACTACTCTGGCTTTGGCCCTGTTCGAGCCCAACATGAACTACGTGCCCCTCTGGCTCGAAAACTGGCTCGACCACTTCCAACCCACACGCACCATGATGGCATGCGCCGCCACAGCGGTATCTCTCATTTTCTCCTCAATCAACTACGTGCTGGCGTACTATCGCTACCGTGAATCAGAAATTATACAACGATGGTGACATTTTCAGATAAAAACCGACCCATTTACCTTCAAATCGCCGACCGCATCTGCGACTCTATCCACCGTGGCGAATATGCCCGCGACCAGCGCATACCCTCGGTGCGCGAGACGGCAGCCGCCATGGAAGTGAACGCAAACACCGTGATGCGCGCTTTCGACTACCTGCAACAGCGCGGCGTGCTCGCCAACAAGCGCGGCATAGGATATTTCGTGGCCGAGGACGGACCCGCCCGCGTGGGCGACCTCTACAACGATGAGTTTATAGAAAACGACCTGCGCCACACTTTCGACCGCCTGGCCGCTATCGGCCTGTCTGAGGCCGACCTCTCCCGCCTCTATGTGGAATATCTCACCGACCGCGACATGCTTCACCTCCTCGAGGCCAACAAATACAGCAACAAAGCATCAAATTCCGACATCCAATGAAAAAGACAACATATATAATATTAGGCATAATCGGCACATGGCTTCTGCTCGTCACCATTATCCTCGGCATTATCTCCCTCAACGGCCGCCCTTACGGAGAACTGAACCAAGACCCGTACACCGACATGTCGGGAGAAAAGGCCGTGATAGAACTCGACCCGTTTGACAAGGTTGTGTTCATAGCCAATGTGAATCTGGAAACATCTTATGATGAATCTGATGATTATTTCCACGGTGTGGAAATACGCCAATCCGACTCATACTCGGTGGAGTATGCAGAAGCTTGGGCCGACGGCTTCAAATATGAGATTGCCGACAGCACTCTTACCATCACCCTGAAAAAGCCCAATGATTTTGACAGATTCCGCGGCGTCACCGGCGACCCGATCGTAATCTACACCCCTCGTATCGTGTCGGTCGAGTCTGACGAATATGTCGGAATAAGCCTCCACAACTTCGACATTGCCGAACTCACCGCCAATGCCCGCGAGGTGAATATCCACGACTGCCATGTGGGACGCCTCAACGTATCCACCGATAACAGGTCCATTACCGTTACCATGCGCGATTCCACCGTGGTCGACAATTCCGACCTTGAAATAAACTCCGCCCTGGTTTTCTACACATATGACGAGGCGCACTGCGGCACCGTGAACGTACGCCCCATCGATGGATCAGGCACGTGCCCGTTCCGCATCGCCGACCTGGCCTACGACCGCATAAACGTGGAAAACAACGTAAGCGACGCAGTGCAGATTTACGCCACTGAGCCTTACTCTATCATCCCCGCGGAAAAGAAATAGTCCACTCAATTACTCATACTTCATCCCTTATATTTTAATAAAGCGGTGATTTCCCTTAAAAACATAAACAAGACCTATCCCGGAGCGGTGCCCCTGCACGTGCTCAAAGGCATCAACCTCGAAATCGAGCGCGGCGAACTCGTGTCGATTATGGGGGCGTCCGGCTCCGGGAAGTCGACCCTGCTTAATATCTTAGGCATTCTCGACACCTACGACACCGGCGAATATATCCTCGACGGCACTCTCATCCGCAACCTCAGCGAGAACCGCGCCGCCGACCTGCGCAACCACAAGATTGGTTTCGTGTTCCAGTCGTTCAACCTCATCAACTATAAGGACGCGCTCGAAAATGTGGCCCTGCCGCTTTTCTACCAGGGCGTGAGCCGCCGCAAACGCAACGCCATGGCCCTCGAGCAGCTCGACCGCATGGGCCTGCGCGAATGGAGCCATCACCTGCCCTCGGAGCTTTCAGGCGGACAGAAGCAGCGCGTGGCCATAGCGCGTGCGCTCATCACCAACCCGGCCATAATGCTCGCCGACGAACCCACAGGCGCGCTCGACTCCAAGACATCGGTGGAAGTGATGCAGATTTTCCGCCAGCTCAACGCCGAGGGCATGACCACCGTGATCGTGACCCACGACCCCGGCGTGGGCGAGCAGACCAACCGTGTGATCCGCATCTCCGACGGCCTCATTGTTTAAAGATCGACTGACTAAAAATTTTTCGACTATTCAACTATTCGAGTATTCGAGTATTCAACATTCCAACTTCCAAACTTAGATGATAGATCTTGCCAAAGAAATATGGCAGACGATGTGCACCAACAAGCTGCGCACGGCGCTCACGGGATTTTCCGTGGCCTGGGGCATCTTCATGCTCATCCTGCTGTTGGCGATAAGCAACGGCATCATCGGCTCCTTCGACGAAAACTCGATGAAGGCCGACCCGTTCCGCATCCAGATATGGCCGGGACTCACCTCCAAGCCCTATGCCGGACTGAAAGAAGGACGCCGCGTCGAGCTGCACGAATCGCATTTCGACGCCGTGCGCGACGCCGACCCTTCCATGATTACCGGCATCGAGGGCGAATACACTTTCCGCGCCGAAATATCCACACAAAAGGACTATATGCCCGGCAACTACTGCATCGGAGCGTTTCCTTCGGCCCTGTCGGGATATATGAAAATGCTTCACGGCCGGTTTATAAACGAAGCCGACCTGCGAGAGACCCGCAAGGTGATAGTAATAACCAAGACTGCCGCCGAGACGCTCTTCCCCTCCGTCGACTCTGCCGTGGGCAAGACGGTGAAGGCCGCGGGAATAGTGTTTACGGTGGTGGGCGTCTACGACACCGACTGGGGCGGCGTCACATCGGCTTACATCCCCTACTCCACAGCCGTGGCCCTCAACGGATACGACGACCGCGTCGACCAGATGGTGGTGCACCACCGGCCCGTAACCGCCGTAGAAGATGTGCAACGTCTTGAACAAGACGTGCGCGAGGCCCTGTCGGCCGCCGAGAAATTCGCGCCCGACGACAACAGCGCCATATGGGTAAACAACCGATACGAGAATTACGTCCAAAACCAGAAAGGCCTGTCGATTCTCAACTACGCAATGTGGACAATCGGCGTGCTAACCCTTATCACCGGCATTGTGGGCGTGAGCAACATCATGTTTGTGTCGGTGCGCGAACGCACCCACGAGATAGGCATCCGCCGCGCGCTTGGCGCCCGCCCGGCATCGATTCTGCGGCAGGTGGTGCTTGAAAGCATCGCGCTCACCACCGTGTTCGGATACATAGGCATCGTAATGGGCACCGTGGCCTGCGAGGTGGTGAAATACGTGTTCCGCGACTCCGATTTCATGCTCTCGCCCGAGGTGGACCTCGGCATCGCCGTGCAAGTGACCGTGGCGTTGATCATAGCCGGAGCGCTCGCCGGACTTTTCCCCGCATTACGCGCCCTTAAAGTGAAACCCGTCGAGGCCCTCCGTGACGAATAAACGATAAGCAATGAAACTTTCTGTTTTTGACATAGACAACTGGCGCGAAATCGGGGCCACCCTCGCCCGCAACAAAACGCGCACCTTCCTCACGGCATTCGGTATCTTCTGGGGCACCGCCATGCTGGCCATCCTTTGGGGCGGCGGCGACGGTCTCCGCGCCGCGCTTTCCGGCAACTTCGAGGGCTTTGCCTCGAACTGCGCCATCGTATTCTCGGGGCGCACCACCATGCCCTACAACGGTTATAAAAAAGGCACATACTGGAATCTGCGCACCTCCGACATCGACCGCATACTGCTCTCAGCCCCCGAAATTGAGAACGTAGTGCCGTCGTCGTCGGCCTCTGCCACAATGAAATACCGCGACAAAACCACATCGGGGCAAATCGAAGGCTACGGTCCGGAGTTTGTCGCGCTTATGAATCCCGTGATACGCAAGGGCCGTTTCATCAACGACGCCGACGTGGCCTCGCGCGCCAAGGTGTGCGTAATCGGCGAATCGGCCGCCTCAAAACTTTTCGGCGTCGGCGACCCGCTGGGCCAATTTGTCGAGGTCGACAATATCTTCTACCGTGTGGTGGGCGTGGTGAAAAGCCGCAACATGATTAATATCAACGGTCCGCTCGACGACAATATTGTCGTGCCCATATCCACGCTTATGAGCATCTACAACCGCGGCACCAACGTCGGCGCCATGTTCTTTATCGTGCGCCCGGGCTACACGCCGGCCGACATCAAGGACAAGGTGTGGCGGGCAATCCGCGCCGGCCACCCCATGATAAGCCCCGACGACGACACGGCAATATCGATGTGGGACATCTCCGAGCAATTCAAGATGGTAGACAATATGATGACCGGCGTCAACGTCCTGCTTCTTTTCGTGGGCTTCTCCTCGCTGCTTGCCGGAATTATCGGCGTGGGCAATATAATGTGGATTATCGTAAAGGAACGCACCCACGAGTTCGGTATCCGCCGAGCCCTTGGCGCGCGCCCCGCCACAGTGCTCCGGCAGATACTGTCGGAATCGGCCGTGCTCACCGTCATAGCCGGCACGGGAGGCATAGTCTTCGCCGTGGCCATGCTCGGCGCCGCCAACCTGGGCATGGAGGCCGCCGGACAGCCTGCCGAATTCCAGCTTACATTCTCCACGGCCATATCCATCTTGTTCATCTTCCTCATCCTTGGCATGGCGGCCGGCACGATACCCGCCCTGAAAGCCATGAAGATAAAGCCGATAGAAGCATTAAACGACAAGTAAACAACTAAAAATCGCAATCATAAAAATGAAAAAATTCTTCAAAATTCTGATGTGGATTATTATCGGAGCAGTGTTTGTGGGCACTTTCGTGTTCCTATACCGTAATTCCGCTCCAAAAGAAGAACGGTATGAAATTGTGTCGCCTCAGACCGTAACCATCGAACGCTCCACGGTGCTCACCGGCAAAATTGAGCCACGCGACGAGATTGAAATCAAGCCGCAGATTTCGGGTATCATCGCCGAAATCAACGTAGAGGCCGGCGACTTTGTGCACTCCGGCGACATTATCGCCAAAATCAAGGTGATACCCGACGAAAATTCGCTCAACTCGGCGCAAAACCGCCTCGACGTAGCCAACATTACGCTCGCACAGGCCAAATCGGAATTTGAACGCACAAAGAAACTTTACGACAAGAAATTTGTGAGCCGCGAGGAATACGAGCAGTCGGAAACGGCATGGAAGAAGGCCAAACAGGAAGTCGACGCCGCTGTCGACGCTCTCTCGATTGTACGCGACGGCATTTCTTCGGTCAACGCCCAGCAGAGCAACACTCTGGTGCGCGCCACCATCGACGGCCAGATTCTCGAGGTGCCCGTAAAAGTGGGTTCTTCCGTTATCCAGGCCAACACGATGAACGACGGCACCACCGTGGCCAAAATTGCCGACATGCGCAACCTCATCTTCAAGGGCAAGGTCGACGAAACCGAGGTAGGCCTTCTCGCCCCGGGCATGCCCACCACCATCACCATCGGCGCACTCAGCGGCGTCACTCCCGAAGCCACTATCGAATACATAGCCCCGAAATCGACCGAGGAAAACGGCTCGAACACTTTCGAAGTGAAAGCCGCCATCATAGTGCCCGACTCGGTGCGTCTGCGCGCAGGCTATTCGGCCAACGCCGCCGTGACGCTGCAACGCGCCGCCGACGTAATGTCGGTGCCCGAAGGCGTGATCGAATGGCAAGGCGACTCCACATTTGTCTACGTCCTCACCTCGGGCGACGCCCCCAAACAGACGTTCGACCGCAAGGCCATCGCCACCGGCCTCAGCGACGGCGTGAATATTGAAGTGAAATCCGGCCTCGACGCCTCTGCGCGTCTGCGCGGCCTCAAAATAACTGAATAAGCCATGCGTGCATCCATATTTGCCCTGACTTTGCTTTGCAGCGTGGCCGCCGGCGCCCGCACATGGACGCTCGACGAGTGCATCGGACACGCCACCGCCAACAACATCACCGTCCGCCAGCAGCAACTGGCCGTGCGCAACGCCGAACTCGGCGTCACCGACGCCCGCTCTGGATACCTGCCGCAAGTAAGCGCTTCGGCCGGACAGTCGTGGAACCTCGGCCGCGGCCTCACCGCCGAAAACACCTACGCCGACCGCAACACCTCGTCGTTCAACTGGTCGGGCTCGCTGCAAGTGCCCGTGTTCAACGGCCTGCGCACACCCCGCCAGGTGCGCTACGCCAAGGCCAACCTCGCCCAAGTCGCCGAGCAATACGAAGCCGCCAAAGACAATATCACGATAAATGTAATCACGTCGTATCTTCAAGTGCTCTACGACAAGGAGATGATCGAGACGGCCCGCCACCAGGTCGACCTTTCCAACTTCGACCTCTCACGCCGCCGCGCCCTGCTCGATGGCGGCAAGATTCCGGAAATCGACATGCTCGAGGCCGAGTCGCAGCTCGCCGCCGACAGCCTCTCGCTCGTGCAGGCGCAAAACGACGAGGTGCTCGCCCGCATCAACCTGGCCCAGCTGCTCTGCCTCGGCGAGGAAGACATCGCCAATTTCGATGTCGCCCCTCTCTCCGACCCCGAGGCCATGATTATCCCCGCCGAGGAGGCCTACCGCCTGGCCTTGCAGCACAACCATTCGGTGCGCGCCGCCCGCCTCGGCCTCGACACGTCCGACCGCAACATCTCCCTTGCCAAGTCGGGCTACCTGCCCCAACTGTCGTTTGGAGCATCGGTCGGTTCGTCTTATTACAAACTCTCGGGCATGCCCAATGAATCGTTCGGCGACCAAATGCGCCACAACTATTCTACATACTTCGGATTCTCGCTCAACATCCCGATTTTCGACGGCTTCTCCACGCGCAACTCCGTGCGCCGCGCCCGCGTCGAACGCATCAACGCCGAGCTTCAGCTCGACCAGGCCGAACAGCAGCTTTTCCACGACATACAGCAGGCCTATTACCAAGCCACCGGGGCCGAGCGCAAACTCGCGTCGAGCCGCACCGCCGACCGCACCGCAGCCCGTGCCTACGAGGCCATGGCCGAAAAATACGCCCTCGGACGCGCCACCCCGGCCGACTACGAGACAGCCAAAAATCGCGCCTACCGCACCGCCGCCGACCTTGTTGCCGCCCGCTACGAACTCATTCTCCGCTCCCGCCTCCTCGCCTTCTACTACTTAGGATCCCAACCCTCCGGCTTATAAAACAGGAACATAAGCCTCCGGCTTGTGTCCTCTCCCCAATAAGGCTTCCATACTCTATATATTTAATCTGCGGTTAAGAAACCACCGTTTCCGAAACGGCCGTTTCTTAACCGCATGCTTTATCTAAAAAGCTGTTTATGCCGAGATTGTAGGGACGCACGGCTCGTGCGTCCGCAGATTAACAATTGATTATCAACCTATTACCAATATGGTTTCCCGGACGCACGGGCCGTACGTCCCTACCTTTGGTATTTTGACACACCCTCCCACAAGCATCATCGCATCGCATGGCGGAACTATGTCCTTTGTGTTTCGGCTCGTGCGAGATAAAAGGATGGTTCACTTTGGTTCCTTCATTGCTCTTGATGGTTCGAGCCAAGCGCAGCGTCACGGATTTACATTTCTTTCGCTGGAAAATGCGATGGAGGGGTTGATTTTTTGCAGTTCGGCCACGAAGCGCGACTCGTCGGCAGGCGAGACATAGACATATTGGTTCTTGCCGTAGAGGATACGCAGTTTTGTGTAAGCCGCTGAATAATTTTTGCCCCTTTCCACCCAGAATTTACCTCGGCGCACCTTGAATATTGAATCTATCGGAATAGTCTTGGTTTTGATCTGATGATAAAGGATAAGGTTGCCGCCGTCGATGATGTAAGAAATCTTGCCGAGCATCGATTTCGATAATAACATAAATGCAATGGCTCCCGACCCAATATACAGCACACCGAGTGCTCCAATTAAAAAAGAGGGCGCAATCACAAAAATGTAAAAGAACATTATCACCAACATGATGCAAGGCCACCGGTACATGCGCTTGTCTACCTTGCACCTGAACACGAGTTTGCCATCCGGCTGCTCCATTACTGCCGGCAAGGGCGGGGGCTTTGATAACCATCTGCTTGACATATCGCAAAAATATCGAAATATTCCTACAATTCAATGGATTAATTGACTTTTCTTTAACATTCTGCCGAAAAATTTGCATATTGCAAGATAATCGGTTATATTTGCGGTTAAGAAACAGCCGTTTCGGAAACAGCCGTTTCCTAACCGCAAATAACATCCATTTATGAAATTCTACGACCGCACCAAAGAACTGTCGATTCTTAAAGACATTACAGCAGCCTCGCACAACTCGGCACAATTCACCGTTGTGACCGGGCGCAGACGAATAGGCAAAACCACTTTACTCCTTAAAGCCTTCGAACATGAAACAATGTTATATTTCTTTGTAGCACGAAAGGCCGAAAAAGATTTGTGCCGGTCGTTTTTGCATGAGATTGAGGATAAACTTGGCTTACCACAAATAGGAGCCGCAGAGGATTTTGCTTCGTTGTTCGAATATTTAATGAAAATATCTGCCGACCGACCTTTTACATTGGTAATTGATGAATTTCAGGATTTTCTGCGCGTGAATCCGTCGGTATTCAGCGATATTCAGCGCATCTGGGACCTATACAAAGAAAAGTCGAAAATAAATCTTGTGGTTAGCGGTTCGATCAACCGCATGATGACTAAAATTTTCAAAAACAAGACAGAACCGCTTTATAATCGTCAGGATCATTTCTTAACCGTTCGACCGTTCGATACAACAGTCATAAAAGAGATTCTCCGCGATTACAATCCTACGTACACCGCCGAAGATTTGCTTGCCTTGTACACTTTCACCGGCGGTGTGGCAAAGTATATCAGCATCCTCATGAATGCCGGAGCAACAACTCAGGCAAAAATGCTTGACGCAATTGTCCGTCAGGACTCTTTTTTCATTGATGAAGGCATGGCTTTGCTCCTTGAAGAATTCGGGAAAGACTATGGTGTATATTTTTCCATTCTTTCGGCCATTGCCTCCGGGCACACCGAACGCGCAGAAATAGAAAACACCATTGGCAAGGAAATAGGCGGATACTTGTCGAAATTGGAAGACGACTATGCCCTTATATCAAAAAAACAGCCCATATTTGAGAAAACATCCAATAAAAAAGTAAGATACCATCTCAACGATAACTTTCTTTCTTTTTGGTTCCGGTTTATATTTAAATACAACCATATGCTCCAAATCAATGCATTTGAGCAATTAAAACGAATCATCGAACGCGACTATTCCGTATACTCCGGAATAATGCTCGAACGCTATTTCAAGGCCAAAATGGCCGAATCGCAGCAATATACGCGCATTGGCAGTTGGTGGGACCGTAAAGGCGAAAACGAAATCGACATCGTAGCCGAAAATGAAATTGACAAAACCGCACTATTCATTGAAGTAAAAAAGAACCCCGCCAAATATAGCGAAACGGCATTGCTCGACAAAATAAATGTTTTCAACCGCACTGCAAAAGTATTTCACGGCTATAAGGTTGAACACTTGATGCTTTCTTTGGCCGACATGTAGACACTCACGCCAGTTTTTTTGACAGTTCAAATGATAAAATTAATTATTTCAAACATTTTGCCGTAAAAATTTGCATATATTAAGCAAATAGTGTAATTTTGCAGCAAATTTGAATCCAAAAGCCAAACACAGGCTTATACAATACATCTAATTCTAAGGTAAATGAAAGCAACCGAAGTGCTCGACGACCTCCGTCGGCGTTTTCCCAACGAACCGGAATACCTCCAGGCCGTGGAGGAAGTAATCACCACCATCGAAGATGCCTACAACGAGCATCCCGAGTTCGACCGCTACAACCTGATCGAACGACTCTGCATCCCCGACCGCATATTCTCGTTCCGCGTGTCGTGGATCGACGACAAAGGCCGTGTTCAAAACAACATGGGCTACCGCATCCAGCACAACAACGCCATCGGCCCCTACAAGGGCGGCATCCGCTTCCACTCCTCGGTAAACCTTTCTATCCTCAAATTCCTTGCCTTCGAGCAGACATTCAAAAACTCGCTCACAACCCTTGCAATGGGCGGCGCCAAAGGCGGCTCCGACTTCTCGCCGCGCGGCAAAAGCGACATGGAGGTGATGCGTTTCTGTCAGGCTTTCATCGCCGAACTCTGGCGTCAGATTGGCCCCGACACCGACGTGCCCGCCGGCGACATAGGCGTAGGCGGCCGTGAAGTAGGTTACATGTACGGCATGTACAAAAAAATGGCCCGCGAGAACACCGGCACATTCACCGGCAAAGGCCTCGAATTCGGCGGCTCGCTCATCCGTCCCGAAGCCACCGGCTACGGCAACGTCTACTTCCTGCTCAACATGCTCGCCACCCGCGGCATCGACATCAAGGGCAAGCGCGTGGCCATCTCTGGCTCGGGCAACGTGGCCACATACACGGCCAAAAAACTCCTCTCGCTCGGAGCCAAAGTGATATCGATGAGCGACTCCGACGGCTGCATCTACGTGCCCGAAGGCCTCACCGAGGAGCAACTCGAATATATCTTCACGCTCAAAAACATCTACCGCGGACGCATCTCTGAATTTGCCGAGGAATACGGCTGCGAATATGTGCCCGGCGGACGCCCCTGGGGCTATCCTTGCGACATAGCCATGCCATCGGCAACGCAAAACGAGCTCAACGGCGAGAACGCCCGCACCCTCCTTGCCAACGGCTGCATCGCCGTGAGCGAAGGCGCCAACATGCCCTCGACCCCCGAGGCCATCAAGGAATTCCTTGCCGCACGCATTCTCTACGCTCCAGGCAAGGCTGCCAATGCCGGCGGCGTGTCGGTTTCCGGCCTTGAAATGGCACAGAACGCCCAGAAAATATCTTGGACCGAAGAAGAAGTCGACGACAAGCTCCGCCGCATCATGGCCGACATCCACACCCAGTGCGAACGCTACGGACGCGAGGCCGACGGCTACATCAACTACGTGAAAGGCGCCAACACCGCCGGCTTCATGAAAGTAGCCAAAGCCATGATGGCCCAAGGCGTACTTTAACAATCACTTAGGAACACAAGCCTCCGGCTTGTGAGTTTCCCGGATGGATGCTCACAAGCCGGAGGCTTGTGTTCCTAATCAATTGCAGCACTAATCATAAACGGCGCGCCGGGCGGCACAAGGCTGAGACGGCCGGAACATAGTCGGCCACTTTCAGTTTTATATTCATCCGGAGCGGCCGCCCCCTGACGGGGCGATACCGAAAACACACCCGTCGCGCCCGGGGCGAGATAGCGGTCGGCGAAGCGGTTGGCGGCATATCCCATGGTGGCACGGAGGTTTATCTCCACCACGGGCATGATGCGTCCGTCGTCCGACGCCATCATATCCACGCCTACTATACCATTATAACAAGGCGCAATCCGCTCCTCGACAGCATGTCGCAAGGCTTCGTCGCAGGCATCAAGCAATTTAGCGTCGACATAATCTTCTACACGCGAACGACGCTCCTGCTCGTCGGCAAGCACGTTGCCTATGTACGCTCCGCGGTCGTCGGTGATGAATACCGACGTGGACAATGCCCGGCACTTCCCGCCGGAACATTCGTATATCCTTGCAAAATCTATATCCTTGTCGAAAGCGTCTTCGACCATCACCGAGCCTTGGGATGCGATAATCTCGGAGGCGCGCCGCAACGCGCGCTCGCGGCCGGCCGCAGCCGACGACAGCACTCCGCGGCCCGACGACGACCACGGCGCCTTGATGTAGATTTCACCTCGATTCAAGGCCGATTCCACTTCGTCGACTTCCCGCATCTCACGGGCCGAAAACGCAACCAGACCGGAACCGACAGCCGAAGCCACTTCCGCGCCAATTTCAGCGGCGGTGCGGCGGTGCGACAGCATACGCAAGCGGTCGAGCGCAGCGTCGTCGGGCAACATCGAGGGATCAAAACCTTCATTGAGAAAATCGGTACGCGCCGCGCGCGACCATCCCCACGGACGCAATTCATACGCCGACGAGGGCTCATGATCGAACACGTCGACATCGATACCGAAAGCCTTGCGCACCGTGTCAAACCACCGCGCGTTCACGCCGTGGCAGAGCACACGGTCGCCCGCGTCGGCATACCACATCGGAAGCAACGCGCCCGAACGGCGCAAATCCACCGCAGCCTTCGGCGGCGTGTAATGGTCGAGGTTGGCGGCCAGCGCCAAATCGTTCTCGGGATTGAAAAGATGAAGTTTCACTGCCATAATAAGTTATTTTATGCAATTAGTCCGCACTGTTTCCATCTAAAAACAAATCTTCTTCATCTATGGAAGGAAGAGCAGACGCCACCTCGTTGAATAATCGTTCCGTTTCATACTGCGCAATTCCCATTGGCTGAGTAAAACCACGCAAAGCAAATTCAGCCTTTTTATTACTTTTACTTCTGCACAGCAATAGACCTATGGTAGGCTTATCCTCGGGTGATTTGATATATTCATCAACTGCCGAGATATAAAAATTCAACTTGCTTACGAATTCCGGCATAAATTCCACGGCCTTTAATTCTACTACAACATAGCAGTGTAGTTTCACATGATACATAAGTATATCAATGTAATAATCTTCTCCATCCACTACCACATTATATTGCCGACCGATATATGAAAAACCCTGCCCCATTTCAAGCAAGAAGTCAGTTATCCTGTCGGCAAGATGGTTTTCTATATCGCGTTCGTGATGCAGGGCCATTGTGCCTAAAAAACTGAAAACATATGGATCTTTAAAAGCATATTTTGCCAAATCAGATTGCGGCGAAGGCAAAGTGTCTTTAAAGTTGTTTATAGTTTTTCCGACTGATTCCATATATCCGCACGCATATTTACTTAACATCACGTCACGGCTCCAGCCATTCTTACACGTTTCTAAAATGTAAAAAGCGCGTTCTGCCTCATTTTTTATTTTAGGCAATAATGATAAATGATGATACCAACTTATAATAGTTAAGGGAATCCTAACTGAACCGTCTACCTCATTAAATCCTGAAAGTGCATGTCTCGAGATTGGCAACCTTTCCAATTCTGCAAGCGGCACTTGCAGAATTGGAAAATCAGGATAAGCCGCCGCAAAGCGTCGCATATTATGCAAATTACGTATCGAATACCCCTTGTCGTCGGGAAATCGCCCGGTCAAGTCTTTTGAGAGCTGTTCCACTACCTGCGTTCCCCACCCGGATTCCTTCTGCTTGTCGAGAATGTCCCGACCTATGCTCCAATACAATTCCAGCATATCGGCATTGACATGCAAAGCCGCATTGAACTTTGCTGACTCAATTTTGTGTTCTATCTCATTTTTCCAATCAGCATAGCCATCCGGAAGTAAATATTTTTGTGCTTTTTCGGGCTTCATATCGTAAAGTTACGAAATTTTCGACAAAAGATGAAGTTTCACTGCCATGATTTTAATTTAATGCAAAAATAACAATTATCTGCGGATAAATTGTTACCTTTGTATTGTAACAAAGAAATGGCTCATGTCGACTAAACGCAAAATCGAAGAAGTAATTTTTTTTACATATGGAGATTCGTCCGATGCCTCCACGTGGAGCAACGTTCCATATCTTTTCACGCGCACTCTCGAAACGAAGGGCGTAACCGTGAGGCGAGTCAATCTATACGAAGGGTTGACCCGGCTTACAAAAATCGCCGACAAGATTATCCGCGCCGAGAAAAAGGTTTTACGAGGCCGGTCGACATTCCGATTTCAAATGAGCCGCATCTTTATCGCCCTCGCTTACCGGAATATCAAACGGGCCGTCAAAACCTTCCCGAATGCCGACCTCTGCATCTTTGCTTGCTACGATTTTTACAACAAGTTCAGCGACATACCCACGCTCCTGTTCGGCGACTGGACTCTTGAAATCCTCGTGCGCGACCGTATGCACCGTGAGCCCGACAGCCCCGAGACAAGATATATCCGCCATCAGAACGAGGTGATGACCAAGGCCGAGCACGTTGTCACATTGTTTCCTTACAGCCAACGGCTTATGCTCGGATACTGCCCCGAGTCAGACGCGCGCCATATGTGCATGAATGTAGTGAACGACATGAATCCCAAGCCACATCCGGCCGCCGACACTCTTATCGAGGGGAAACGCGCCGCTCAAAAAATTCTTTTTATCGGCAACGCAAAGTATATCGACGGAGCGCGCCGCCTCGTGGAAGCGTTCAGGCTTATACGCCGTGAATTGCCCGGCGCGTCGCTCGACATAATCGGCATGACCGGACACGAACTGGCCGTTGAAGGCATCGAAGGCGTCCGCTGCCACGGGTATCTGAGAAAGGACGTGCCCGCCGAGGCCGAAAAGTACTACTCTTTGCTTTCGCAAGCGTCGGTGTTTGTGAATCCGACACGCGGCTGGGCCGGATACAGCTCGACGATAGAAGCCATGTTCTACCACACCCCCGTCGTTGTCGCTCCTTACGACGATTTTACCGCGGAATTCGGCAAAGACATAAGTTTCGGAGCATTCCAGCACTCCGACAGTGCCGAAGACTTGGCTAAAAACATACTGTCGGTGATGACATCGGAGGATTATGCCCGGATGTGCCGCGAGGCGCACAACGCCGTGGCCGGATACACCTGGGACAAGTATGTCGACAAAATTTTAGCGACAGTCGCACTTAACCCTTGAACTCGATGCCGAGGCCAAAAAGGGCGTAGTCGTAGAGCACAGGGTCGTCGGGACGGAAACGGCGAAGCGTGTCGGTGAGCTCCACCACGGCGCGACGGTCGTCCTGCTTGCGTGAGAGCAAGCCAAGTCCGCGGCTCACGCGGCCTACGTGCACATCGAGAGGAATAAACAGCTGCGAGGGCGAAATCACATCCCATACGCCGAGGTCGACAATTCCGTCGCGGCGCACAAGCCAGCGCAGAGCCATATTCACGCGTTTGAGCGCCGTGGTGTCGAGATTTTGCGGAGTGCAGCGGCTGTCGCGCACCCCTCCGTTGGCATCGGCCAGCTCGCGGTTGAGGGCGGCCACCAACATCCACGACGGGGCCTCCGACGCGGCAATGCCTTCGGCGCGCGCAAAATCCTGAAGCGAGCCGTGACGGGCGTATATCCGGTGAAGCCCGCGAAGATAATGGCGCAGGTTGCGATTGAAAAACGTGCGGTGAATATTGCCCTCGGGCAAGTCCTCGTAGCCCTCGTCGGCCACATAATTATACGGCTGATAGTCCATGAGCGCAAGCATCTTCTCGCAGTCGCGGCATATCATCTTGCGGTTGCCCCAGGCTATGGTAGAGCAGAGCAGCGACACTATTTCGATGTCGCGCACGTCGGAAAACCGCCGTGGAAACTGCACAGGATCGGCGTCGATAAACTCGGGATTGTTAATTCTTGCCGCCTCACGGTCGAGCATTTCCTTTATATCAAGAACTTCTTCCATTGCTGATAAAACAAAATATATGATTTATTCACAGTGTAGGGACGCATTAACTGTCTCTATCTACATACTTATCTGCAAAGATAATGTTTTTTGGCTCATAAACGGATTTTTTCGTAAATTTGCACCGAATCATAATCCTATATTAAATTTTGGGCCGTGATTACGCGCCTGTTTTCTTCCTTGAATTCTATGAACCGATTTTTAGCCTTTATTTCTTCCGTGACAGTGGCCTTGGCCGCCAATGCACAGCTTATGTAGGATATGGACCACCTCTCCGACGTGCGGGCTTCCATCGCCAACGGCTCGTCGCCTTTCCACACTGCCGCTTACGAATCGCTTCTTGCCCGTGCCGACTCCATGGCCACGCTCGCTCCGGCCACGGTGATGACAAAGCCTCATGCCGCCCCGTCGGGCGACATGCACGACTATCTTTCGCAAGCCCGATACATGTGGCCAAATCCCGACACCGCCGACGGCAAGCCATATGTCGACCGCGACGGCATCTCGAACCCTGAAATATACGCCCTCGACCGCTACCGCCTCGCCGAAATGGCATCACGCGTCACCGACCTGACTCTCGCATGGTATTTTTCAGGCGAAAAGCGATATGCCGACGCTGCCGCTCGCCAGCTACGAGCATGGATGATCGACCCCGCCACCCGCATGAACCCTAACCTCGAATATGCGCAGGTGGCTCCCGGACACAACGGCGACAAAGGGCGTTGCTGGGGATTGATCGACACCTATTCGCTGGTCGAGACTCTCGATGCCGCCGAAGTGCTCTTCCGCTCCGACGCCTTGTCGGCCAAGGAAAAGAAACAAATCCGCCGCTGGATAGGCGACCTCGCCTCTTGGATGGAAAAATCGGAGCAAGGCCGGCAGGAAGCCGAGGCCGCAAACAATCACTCCGTGGCCTACGACGCCCAGCTCATAGCCTTCAACGCCTTTGCCGGACGCCGCGACCGCGCGCGCAAGATAGCACAAGCCGTGCCATCGCGCCGCATCGACGCACAAATTCTCCCCGACGGCTCCCAGCCTGAGGAATTAAAGCGCACCCTGGCCTACCACTATTCGCAATACAACCTCGAGCATCTCGCTGACATCCTGCTCATGTCGCAGAGCCTCGGCCTGCCGGCATCTAACGCCCTCGTGGAAAAAGCACAGGCCTACCTCATCCAATATATCGACGACGCACGCCCCTGGCCTTATCAGCAGATTTCGGGCATGGACCGCTCGCGCCGCCGCCTGTGCGCCGACCTTGCGCGCACCGTAGGCTTCCTCCCCGAAGCCGAAGAAGGCTCACACGCCTTTTTTGCCGAAACCGTGGCACGCCACTTCGACGCCGACCCCGACGAAACATTCTCGCTCGTGTACTACACCCCGACCACCTACGACAACGCCATGGCTCACGCCTGCGACCAGATGACCTACGCCATAACCCTGGCCGAAAAAGCCCTGCGCAGCCGCGACAACGCCGCCGCCCGCCGGTTTATCCCGCGCACGTTCAACGCCACAGACTCCACCCTTGTGCTTGTTCACCCCCACGACTGGTGCTCGGGCTTCTTCGGAGGCTCCATGTGGCTCCTCTACCGCAACACCCACAACCCGCTTTGGCGACGCAACGCCCTCACATGGTCGTGGCGCATCGAGGAAGCAAAAAACCACGCCGGCACCCACGACCTCGGCTTCATGCTCGGATGCACATTCGGCAACGGCTACGCCCTCACCGGCGAGCAGTCGCTCCGCGACGTGATGCTCACCGCCGCCTCCACCCTCGCCACACGCTTCAACCCCACAGTCGGAGCCATACGTTCGTGGGACCATAATGCCGAACGCTGGTCGTTCCCGGTGATTATCGACAACATGATGAATCTCGAACTCATGTTCCAAGCCACCGAACTCACGGGCGACTCCACCTACCGTAACATAGCCATAGCACATGCCAACACCACGATGCGCAACCATTTCCGCCCCGACCGCTCCTCATACCACGTCGTCGACTACCGCCCCGCCGACGGCTCCGTCCACGAGCGCGTCACCGCCCAGGGCTATGCCGACGAATCCGTATGGGCCCGCGGCCAGGCCTGGGGCCTCTACGGCTACACCGTGTGCCACCGCTACACCGCCGACCCCGCATATCTCGACATGGCCCGCGGCATCGCCTCGCTTATAATGAATTACGACAACATGCCCGCCGACCTCATCCCCTACTGGGACATGTCGGACCCGCGCATCACCACACCCGGCCAAGACCTCGCCGCCATCCCGCGCGACGCATCGGCCGCCGCCATCACCGCCTCCGCGCTCTACGAACTCGCCCGCTACGTCGCCCCCTCCGAAGCCCGCGCCTACACCGACTATGCCGACCGCGTCGTCGACTCCCTCTACAATTCATACCGCGCTCCGCGCCACAGCACCGGCGGCTTCCTCCTGCTCCACTCCACCGGCCACCACCCCGCCGGCTCCGAAATCGACGTCCCCCTCAACTACGCCGACTACTACTACCTCGAAGCCCTCGCCCGCCGCGCCGGAAAATAACCCCATCAGGAACATATAAGGCTCCGGCTTGTGGAAAAAACATCCACAAGCCGGAGCCTTATATTCTTGCAATAAATATCAGTTTTCGAGGGGGAGGGGGATGATGTCGGAGATGCGGAGGATTCCGTCGGCATCAACAGCTTTGACGCATATCATCGTGGGTTCGCTCGTTTCGTCCCATTTGTATGTCACGAAATAGCAATTCTCTTCGACGGGCGTCACTTTCAGCGATTCCATGCCATGGGCGCATACGTCCTGGCCGTTGATTACTGCGTCAAAATCGTGCCGCTCTGCAAATTCATGAAGCCGGGCAATAGCCTCCGGCGTCATGTGCTTTTGCAGGAGAGCCACGTTTGCTGCCGGATTGTTTTCCACGTTCTGCATATACGCGACATAGAAAGCCATAATCTGACTTTCCGTCGACTCCGGCCGGTTATCGCCCGCCCACGATGCAACGACGGCGACAACGAGCATTATCAAAGAAATGCAATGTTTCATAGTTTTCAATAATTCGTTTTTTTAATATCGCAAAAATACAAAATTTTATAATACGGATTTTTATAAATCCAAAATAATTGCTTAACTTTGCCACGCATATCGTCTGCCGAAGTCCGATATGGGCTTGTGGGCGGGATGCAGACATAATTAAAAGCGTATTCTATGCTAAAATCCAAGCGATTTTAGCATTTTTTTATTCCGATT
>ERZ777305.1187-NODE-1187-length-33629-cov-7.813844_pt1 | contig 33629 bp, 37 predicted proteins | sample MGYA00374965_ERZ777305 | MGnify/ENA primary metagenome ERZ777305 (study PRJEB29328, sample SAMD00013331) | mouse gut metagenome | study: EMG produced TPA metagenomics assembly of the Metagenome analysis of fecal microbiota from mouse which was promoted... | reverse complement strand
GCCGTAGCACTTTGCTGTAACGTCCGAAAAATCCATAAATGAACAAATTATGAACGAGATTTTCGAGAAATCTCTGGAAACCATTGTGCCGCAACGGTTACAGGCTATTTTTACAAAATCCGGAAAAACCGCATTTGTAACGAGTTTTTCGGAACGCCTCAAAAATCAAATATGAACGAACTGTAAACCAAATTTTTAGAAAGAACAGATGTTCCCGCGGTTTTTCGCAGCACTCCGGAAAAACGCGTTACACCGGCCACAAAACTCGTTACAAATTTGCCCGACGGGATCTGCCGGATTTTTGTGTCCAACGCACCAAATTCGAGGTCATTTCGATCGGCATCCGTCTTTTTATGGCTGAATAAACCCTCCATACTGTCGCATAAATATTCATCAACCAACCTCTTGTCCATGCCCCGGATTTATGTCATAATAGTCTAAACGAACCAACGCCCCATGCCGGTCATGCTGCAGGCGCACAAACACCCGCCGCTTTCGCGGCAGGTGTTTGTGCCAAAAAAGGTGAGGAAAATAAGAACAGCAGCAAGAGGACAACCCGGCGCCGGCATGGGGCTGACAAGATAAACTCCAGCAGCTGTTATAAAATCCCGACCAACTATTTACAAATGAACAGAAAGAAAAGGAGGAACCAGCCATGAAGAAAATGCTTACTGAAACCAAACGCGTACTGGCGGTACTGATGCTCGCCGTACTGACCGCCGCCTGTATGACAGCCTGTGCTTCCGGGGCGTCCAATACCGAAGACCGCAAGCCCTGGCGTCCCCCGGTCGACAGCCGTCCAAGCGAAAATACCGTCGTACAGACCCCTGCCGCGCCTGTTGATCAGGAGCCGGTACAGACCCCTGAGAAAACCGACCCGCCCGTAAACGATACCGGGCTTGAGCAGCCCGTCGTAGAAAACGCCGCCGCGACCGTCGATCCTGCCAGTATCCAGGGCGTGGCCCGTATCGGCGATCTGGTGGGCAACTACGCGATGGACCTGTTTTTCGACCACATGGGAACCTATATCATCGTGGACACCGAGAGCGACCACAACCCATACGACCTGACATGGCGATACGGTCCCGACGTGGAGAAGCGGAAAGAAGTGAACGCGGAAAACTGGGACGAGCTTTACAGGTCCTATGTAGCCACCTGCGACTGGTCCCTGGTGTTCGACGCAGAATATTACAAGCAGGCCTTCCCCATGCTGGCGAAGCTGTATCATGAAAATGACGAGCTGCTGCTGGAACACTTCCAGACCCAGGGCATCCACGAGGGCCGCCAGGCCAGCAGGAACTTCAACGTAGCTGCCTACATGGACAACTGCGACAACAAACTCGTGGCAGCTTTTGGCGAGAACTACGAATGCTACTATTTCTACTATATGCTCAACCAGAATACGCAAAAATCAGTCAATACCAGCAATACCAACAGCGCATATCCCCGTTGGCTGACATTGGAACTGTCCTTGCAGCAATATTATGAGCACAAAGGCGTAAACGGTCATCGTGATGATGTTAATGTCCAGCCTGTCATTCTCGACCCGGAAACCATCGCACTGGCCAACTACCGCGCCTGGTACGACGCTGAACACAACCTGTACGCTCATGAGTGGACAACTGACAAGGCCACAGGTCCAGATGTAAACGACTGCCTGTGGCGTCTGAGTCGTGATCATTTTGCAGAAAACACTGTAAAATGGTATCTCACGAATGGAAAAGAGGACTACAATAACTTCGCAACGCGTTACAAAAATTCGCCAAAACATTATGAAGCAATGGTATCCAGTGACTACGCCTATTTCGGCTGCTCCAACCCGTACTGGTCCAATAACCCTGACAACCCGTACGCGAAAAACGGCGTTACAGGCTACGTGTGCCAATTCGACCTGTTCACCGCGGTCCAGCCCCAGACCCCTTACGAGCTGGACTGAAACATGATAAACAGCAACTTTCACGCGCCCCGCCTCGAACCCTGTCACGATGAGAAAAAATTCAAAACAACAGTATCACGACGAAAAATTACGAAAGAAAAGAGGGCACAACATGTTCAAATCAACCGAATTTTATTGATTGGCCAAAGAGCCAGGAAGGAGACCCACTATGAGGACTATTTATATCATCAGACACCCCAATCACAGCTATCGTTACGGCGGCCGTTCCCGCGGCTGGCTCAACCGTAACAACTGGTACAATGCCGGATACATCTTCGGCCGTGTCATCCAGTTCATCGCCGGTATCGGCATCGGCTGGCTCGTCGGAAGCGTGCTCAGAGCGCTGGGCATCCTGTAACCGGTATATGACCGCAAGCCATATAACCAAACATGCCGCTCCCGCATGGCAATCGCTATGCGGGAGCATTTTTGCGCACGGCGCGCATTAACGCCGTTAAATTACGACGATAACAGATATGCTGAAACAACAGCATATCATAACGATATATCGCGCACATATCCAACAATAACAAAAAACATGCACGAACGGGAGATATAGACAATGAAATATGTACGTATTGAAAATTTGCAGCCTGGACAGATCACCGCGAGCGGCCTCTATGACACCAAAAACCGCCTGATGCTCGCGCCCAATACAATCCTGACCGGCACCATGATCAAGCGCATGGGCATTCTCGAGTTTGCCGGTATTTACGTGCTGCACGACAGCAACGACGAAAACTACCGGCCCCTTCTCAATGACGAGACGCGCCAGGAAGCGATCCGGGCGCAGAAAGACCTGGACGTCGACCAGATCCGGTATATTGCCAATAACATATTAAACCAGGTCCTGTACGGCTCCGATCGTCTGTACGACATGATGAACGTGTGCGCCTACGACGACATGACCTACATGCACAGCGTGAATGTGACCGTACTGTCCATCATGACCGGCGTCGCAATGGGCTTAGGTAACGACGATCTTACGAAACTGGGCCAGGCCGCCCTGCTCCATGACGTCGGAAAAACCCGCGTTGATCCCGCCATTATTAAAAAGCCCGGCCGGCTGACAGATGAAGAATTTGCCCAGGTGAAAATGCACCCCGTTTACGGCTACAGGATCTTGGACGAAAATCCCGCAATCTCCGAGGATATCAAGCAAGCCGTCCTGTCCCACCATGAGAACGAAAACGGCACCGGTTACCCGAATCAAATCTCCGGCAATCAAATCAGTATTTTCGCAAAGATCATCCATGTCGCCGACGTCTACGAAGCCATGGTCAGCAAACGCCATTACAAAGACCGTATGAACCCTGCCGACGTCTTGGAGCACCTGATGGGCTCCGCCGGAGTATTATTCGACCTGGACTGCGTCAACGCGCTGACCCGCTCCGTTGCAATTTATCCCAACGGCGTCCATGTGAAGCTTTCCAATCGTCTCACCGCGTGGGTCCAGGAAAACCACAAAGGCTACCCGGCCAGGCCCGTTGTCATGACAGACGACGGCCTTCGTATCGATTTGATGAAGGCCTTGAACGTTACGATCACAGGTATTCTGGAAGGCTGATCTAAAACAACTCGGAAACAGCCCTGGGACGCCGTATAGCGGCACTCAGGACTGACCTGGTATACCGACAGCCAGCAACCAGCACATGCCTTAAAACGCCTCTGAGCGCCGTATAGGCCAAATCGCGATGAGCCATGATATATCGAATATAAAAAGAAAGAGGGGAGGATGACGGAAACATGGCTGCCTGCATCGAGCATGTGATCACACCTGCGGACTGCGCTGCGCTGGATATGCGGTTTGAAAAACCGTTTCGCTTCCGGGGCCGCCTGTTTCCGTCCGCGGAAAACGCGTATCAGTCATCGAAATTCTCGGACCGAAAAACGATCGACCAGTTTCAATATATCCGCCCGGACACGGCGGCGTACTGCGGCGCGGTGCGACCGCCGACGATCCCGGACTGGGATCATACGAAAATCACGATTTTATCTGAAGTTCTGGATGCAAAATTCTCTGACCCTGTATTGCGGGAAAACCTGAAACAAACTGGGACAGCGCCGATTATTCTGATTAACTTCAGGCACGAAAACGACCTCGGAACATGCGCCTGCCGGAAATGCCGTATGCGCGGCAAAAACATAGCCGGGCAGATCCTAGAGCAGCTCCGTGAAAAATTATAAAAAAACCGTTCTGGCTGCAGATAGTGCTGTCAGAACGGTTTTTTTTTCGTTTTATGACGGGCTGTTACGACCCTAGTCCGGCATGAAACGGGTTGTCGGATCCGGCCGCCAGTCGTTTATGCTGATCCCGTTGAAACAATTTGCTCATGATCTCCGCTGCACGGGGTTTGGCATCTGCTGGCTGCGCCTGCGCCGCAGCCTCTGCCATTTCCGCCGCACGGTCCATCCGAGACGCTTCGGAACCTGTATCGATGCCTGCTTCGCGCATCAGTTTCTGCTGGGCCTCATCTGCAGCAGACGACGCTTTTTGAACGATCGGTTCGCCGGCCTTTATTGCGGCGCACATATCGCTGACCGTCTGCTTCGCAGCAGCTAATATTTCAGGACCGGATAACATCCTGCGTTGTTTTACGGGCTCTGATCCCGATACGGACTCAGGTTCACCCATATGCAGCCCCACAGGCCCCGGCTCTGGTTCCAGTTCTCCAGTATGCTGCGTTGCCGGCGCTGGTTCAGGCGCTGGCACGCCCCCTGATCCGGACTGTCCGGCTTCTGGCGCCGGTTCTTCGTCTGAATGACCGGTACCGGCCGGTTCCGCGCGGCCTGTCTGATCTGCGCCTGCCGCGGCAAACCCGGGCTCCTCGTCATATTCGTCTTCTCCAGACAGTGCACTGACATCCGACGCCGGCATTGACGGTCCCGGCGCAGGCTCGTCATAAGCCGCCTCGGGATCCTGCCGTGTCGCCGCTTCGGGCTGCGCAGACCGGTTCGACGGCGCAATGTCATATTCACTGTCGCCTTCCGGCGCCTCGTCATACAGGTCTTCCGGCATAATATCTGGATCTTCGACATAGTCTTCGGCGTCTTTTTGCACAGCGTGCTTATTCTTGACGGCAGAAAACTTCGAAGCAATACTCGTTCCGAGGCCTGCAAAAAAGCCCGTGATTTTTTTATGGACCGGAGGACGGCTCGGATCCGGCGTTTCAGCAATCGTCGCTTCAAATACCTGCTCCGCGTCTGATAGGGACGGCGTTCCCGCAGATTGATTCCGTTCCATAGCCTCGTTCAGGCCTGTCCTGACATTCGCCCGGACATTCTCGCCATTGCCGACCGTGCGCTGCGTAAACGTGGCTGCGTCAGCCGGACCGGATAAATTGCCGGCCGCCGCCTGTGTTTTACGCTGGATGCCATGGAGCGGACTGGATCCGGACAATGTTTTGCCTGTATGATTACCGCCCGCCTGTGCAATAACAGTATCTGCCATCGACGTCCACATATTGCCGGAAATGCCGCGGAGGCTCTCCACGGACCTGGCATACTCGCGGCTGGTACGCTGCATGCGTTTTGCGATGCGCCTGTCCGCAAACGACCCGCCAGGCCGCATCAGATACTCCGTCACGGAATCCGTCGCATACGACCGGACGTTGCGCTCCATGATGTCCAGGACCGTCGACACGATCATATACTGGGCATACTTTTCATCCGTGATGATATCCGGGAACTCCTGCCGTAACAATTGCAGCTGCGACATGTCTTTATTCCATTTCGCGCTGCCGTCGACCATGAGCGGCGTTTTGGGCTGCGCCGGCCCAAATTGGATCGGAGGCTTCTCGACGCCTGCCTGAAACGTATCATCATTGGGCTTGACGGCATTCTCCGGAATGGACGCGCTGTTACAAATCATTTTGAAAACATTCGTGTCGTCCATGCCCTTGCACGGACTGTTTTCGTCATTCATGCCGATACCATGTTTATCACGCTCCGCGACGGCGGCAGCCGCGATCCACGCCGCGATCTCTTCGTCTGACAATTTTTTACCGCGTTTCTTCTCAAGCGCCTCGGAATTCAGATAATCCCGGATATCGCCCTTGCAGGGGCCCTTTTCATAGGCCTTCAGAACCGAATTGCCAAACCTCGAAGGTGACATCTTGTCGTCGGAACCATTGATCGTATTCTGCAATCTATCCGGCAGCTTCGTGTCTTTGATGCGGAGGCGAGCATATTCCAGTGCCTCCGTCATAGCCTCGCATTCATGGCCAAGCTCCGTGTCCTCGTTCTTATGGGCCTCCCAGTATTGGATCTGCTTCCGGAACTCATCTGGCGTCATGCCCACGCCGTCGAACGGTTTTCCTTCAACGGGCTTAATATCAGCGTGATTATCAACATGGTCGTGCGCATCACCGGAACCCTGACCGTTCTCCTCATCATGTGCGCCACGTTCCATACTGGACGTATCACGGTCAGGCGTATCGCTATTGACCGCTACGTACTCTGGTACAAGGTCATCCTTTCCCATGCTTTGCCAGGTTTCAGGCTTCGACTGTTCCGTCTCCGGCGGTTTTTGCGGGATGTCCATCAGCTGTGACAGCATATCTTCGTCACTGATACCGGTAAACGAATTCTTTCTCTCTGCTTTATCATCCTTATCGCCAACGACAACGACCTCAAAATTACAATCATATAGATCTCGTTCTGCCACGCACGCGATCTTAGAAAATTTCAAAATATCATCGTCCGACAACTCGCTTCCACGAGCCGATACCAACGCCGCACAGTTCAAAAGCGTACGAATGTCACCATCGCCGAACGGACCGTCGTCCGGCGTCATGATTTGATCATGAAACTCACCGGCGTATAGCGCGTTCGAGGAACCCGGTATAAGTCTCGTGGACAACTCAGCGCCCGGCAGCCTGCCTCGAATGAAGTCCAAGGCCTCCATGTAAGCCTTACATATTTGGCCGTCATCGGATTGGTCATCTTGATGCGCTTGCCAATATTTAATTTCATCCCGGAACGCTTTAGGATCTAACGCGTTGACATCATGGATCATGATCAAACCGCCTCCTCTCGAATTGTTTTATTTCAAAGCTTGGCCAGGCTAGAGATCGAGCTCATATCGGCCGTCGACGACATCCTGGATATGTTTTTTTCCTAATGTACCATCTTTTTCGTATTTTTCGGCCATCGACCGCAGTGCATACCCCGCGCTGCGGTCCTTGCGCATCGAACGCGTATACGCCGTTGTGCTGTTTTGCAGCGCATCGCACAGATTATTGAAATTTTCCTTCATTTGCAACTGCTGCAGCGATTGCTGATCCAGCTTGGAACGAACATATTTGATCGCCCGGGAACTGATCATGCGGCCGCGCGCAAACGATCCAAAAATGCCTGCATTTTCACACGGCTCCATAGTCGGCCGCCTCCTCTCGTATTTAATATATCAGCATTTAACATGAAAGGGCAGGCGTTTTATGCCTGCCCTTTGAATAGCTCACATGCCGATATCGGGTCCCTGTGCTTCGGCCTCGAGACTGGCAGACACAGTCTTGCACGGCGCTTCAGGAATAACCGGCTGAGCCGGCTTCTCCGCAGCATCCATGGACGCCACGCTTCCGGCCAGGGATATGCTCTCGGATCTGTCCTGGAGGACCTGCTCGCGCTGGCCCGCGACAGCCTGCCGGTCGGAACCCGCAAGCGCGACGGCATTGTTCACGGCGGCCCTGACCTCGTCCACGCTATGGACTTTGAAATTCGGATCGGCCGCCGCCATCACGTCGCTGATGATTGAATGGCTCATATTTGTGCTTTCCTTTCCGGCAATCAAAAACTGCCTGTGATAATTAACAAAGCTCCGGCGCGGACACTGGTTCATCCGGCCCTTTCGGGACATCCGGTTTCACGGTTTCCGACGGCGCGCCACGATCATCGGGTGCTTCGAAATTCTGGTCAATCACGATGTCGCGCAGAGATAACATTCGGGAATCATCGTTTTCAATCGTCTCAGCAGTCTTATTGACAGCCGTGCCGACGCCGGCTACGGCCGATGCGGCAGTAAGCGCCGCGCCGCCGGCTTTCTCTGAGACCGTCCGTCCGATCCCGCCGATAAAAGACTTAAACCCGTCTGCGATCTTGTCGAAGAACGACGTGCCGCCTTTACCCGACATCGGGTTACCGGCCAGCAGCGCTGCCACGCCGGCGCCGATGGCAAACTTGCCGATCGTGGATTTGAACAGACCGGAACCGATCTTGCCGACGCCGCGCACAAGGCCGAATACCGTGGACCCAACGCCGCCAAGCGCCGACACCGCCGTTGCGGCGGCTTTGAAAATTCCCATATGTCAATAGCCTCCTTTCCGGCCATTCGGCGCGCGGGTTTATTTACGAAAGCTCAAACCCGCTGTTGTCGATTTCCTTGGGCGCCTGTGTGGGTTCCGGTGCCGGCGCAGATTCTTCAACCGGCATCTCCGGCGTATTGAACCCGGCATCCGACTGCTCGGCTACCGACTGCAGCAGACCGCCTTCGTCATAAAGCTGCTCGCTCGACGTGACCTGCCCGGCCCGCTCGTACAGCTCGGCGGCCTGTTCTGCCGATACGCCGTAGTACAGATCGTCGTTATACACCTTCATGAACGCGTCCGGACTTTCATACGTCATAACAGTTTCCGCCACAGAAAGCCGGTCGGCTTGGAACGCCGCCTCGCGGTCAACCAGGCTGACGCCGTCGGGATCGGGGAACAGCTGGTCGAAGTCCGTCGCTCCTGCATTTTCGCACCACTCCTGCCCCTGATTCACCATGTCGGCGATCATCTTGCGCGCATCGTCGTCATAACCCATATCGATCAGCGCGTTCCGGCGGTCCTCGCCATTGCCCAGCTTGCCGGACCAGATGTCGTTGGCTACGCCCTGCAGCTCCCGGAGCCGCTCCTCCGGCGACGGGTCGGTCAGGAGATTGATCTTTTCACGGATGCCGTCCAGCGGCGCATGGATGATAACGCCTGGATCGACCGGCGTGACGTCGCCATGGTGCACTGTCGGATCAGGCGGCGTATAATCCGGATCCTTAGTCTTGTTGACCGCATAGTTCAGGTCATTCAAGAAATCGGGACCGAACGCCATCGTCGCCCGCGTCTGGTCAGACATCATGAGGCCATTCATACCGCCGATAGCCCCACCAGCCAATGTATTGCCGATATCGCCAAATGAACGATCAACGAGCATCGACAAATCGGGCTTGCTGTCATACATCACGATCTGTTCAGCGGTCAAAACGTCGTCTGGATAACCGATGCTGTATGTCGTATTCCCGTTCTCGTCTGTCACGGAGTTGATATACATCTCGCCGGACATGACGCCCTGCTCCAGCTGATCCAGCTTGGACATATAATTATGCGCCTCGGCGAAGTCCGGATGAAGCGTGAGATACGCCTGCTTCTGCGGATCGCTCTTCATGGCATCGTAGGCCTCGGCCATGGACGAATACTCTTCCAGCGAAATGCCGCCGTCTTTCTCAGACTGTTCGAAATAGTTCTGGCCCATGGTGTCCATGATGGTCACCAGTTCCTGCGCCCTGATGTCGACCGGCATCGGGATCGCAATGTCTATCGTGTTATCCGGCTGCGCTATGATGCCGGGGTGCACCGTCGGGCCTTGCTCAGGAAGCGTGATGGTCTGGACGGGCTCTACGGGCGTGACCGTCGGATCCTGCGCGGAAGGCGCGGCATCGGACGGATGCGCATTCCAGTAGGCCACGTCCCGCAGCATGTTGACGCCGTCAGGCGTGTTCTGCGTGATCCCTTCAATACCGTCTTTGCTCATAATTTTAGAAACCAGATCAGGCTGGCCGGACGCCAGCGCGTCCTCCATGGCGAACAGCATCGTATCAACCGCCATGTAGTTCGTGTACCCGGACGTCTGGAAGCTGCGCAGGCCGCTGCGCGCGTCTTCGTATTGACTCTCGGTCAAAAAGCCGGCCTCATGGGCCTCCCGGATCTTGTCGTCCATATCGCTGAAAACGTCGTAGTCCTCGGCGCTTCGGGCGGCATTGTACGCCTCGTCGCCGCTGCGCTGTTCACGGGCGTCGTTGAGATAGTCATCGCGGTCGTTCACGTATGTACGCGTCCCGATGGCCAGTTCGCTGGCATTTTCTTTCGCAACGCCGGGATCCGGTTCCCGCTCGCTATCCCGCTCGATATCTTCGAACAGGCTGAAGATCTTATCGTTCCCGGACGCGGCAATGGCGCTGACGCCGTCCGGACTGAGCATCTCGTTCAGATAACCCTCGTACTCGTCCATGGAGATACGGCCGTCGGCCTGCATCTCGTCCAGCCGCATCATCGTCGCGGCGATGGACGTCAGCTCACGCCCGCCGATCTTGTCCGTCTCGGCAAACAAGCCTGCATTAGCAAAACCGTCAACGGACCTGGCGCCGGCCTGATCATAGAACCCCTGCATGCCGCTGATGTCGCGGCCGTTGTCCTCCAGGCGCTGGATCTGCTCGGCAATATAATTGCGCATCGCGCTGTCAGAGCCGATGCGGCCTCCCTCGCCGCCGAACTCGCCCTTGTCGATATACTTGCTGCCAACGCTCTGAACATAGGAATCGATGCTCGTATACATTTTTGCCATTTCGGCACCCTCCAAATTAAATATTTTTATGGCCGCGGAAAGCGCCGCCTATATATAATATATAGACGACTCGCCGTCCTGTCAAGTCATTTCCATATTTTTCGAACCGGCATCGTTCAAAAGGCGTTAAACAGACGGTCCCGTCGGGCCGGCACGTTCCATGTCGCGCTGTTTGTCCCGCTCGGCTTTCGCCATAAGCGCCTGCATTTTTTCGGAGCGCTCCGGCACAACCTGCTGCTGGCTGCCTGCGCCGGGCTGGCTTGGAACCGAAACGTCCATGGGCGGAATATACTCGGCCGTCTGCACGCTGGACGCAAGACCTGTCGCCACGGACATCTCATCCAGGAAATCCGCCGTCTCGAATAGTTCCTCGTGGACGGCGACGTGGCCAGGCACATGATATGTACCGGGTCCGGCCGGTACCGGCTCCGCGGGCGCATTGGCAGCATCCTGCGCCAGTACGGCGTCCTCAGCGCGTACCTGCGCCGCAGCAGGTTCCATGCCGGCAACCGGACCAGGCACGGACTGCTCCGGACTGTCCATCTCGGATACAGGCGTCTGCGCGATCTCGCCATCCGGGCCCGGAACCGCCGGGGCAACCGGGGCAGACGGCGTTTCAGTGGACATATCGCCCGGCGCCGCCGGTATATTGGCCTGCACATGGCCGTCGGCGCCCAAAACCGGTCCTGATTTGATATCAACCGGCTGAGCGGATGTTTCCGGTATTTTATCCAGGTCATCATCGTCCAAACCGTCATGGATGATCGGATCAGCGCCCAGAAAACTTTCGGACGCGATCTCCGGACGCTCCGCCATAGCCGGATCTTCCGGCTGGATGCCGTCTTCGGGTTCGCCGCCCCGAGTGCCCACATGGGAGCGGCCTGTGGGCCCGTCCGCCGTACCAGTATCCGTTCCGCGGTCCTGTTCCATGGACGTTCCGTCCGCGTCGAAAACCTGCACCTGTTCCGGAATTGCGTTCACGTCTCGCCCGGTGTCGTCATCGGCATGCAGCAGATACGCGTTTCCGTCCATGTCGCGGACCGTGCCGGGCTTGTCGTCGTCCAGATTGGCGCGCAGCTGTTCCGCCTTGTCCAGCTCGTCTTTTTCATCCCGCGGCACATCGGCGCCGTACTGCGTTTCGCCCTTATCGAAATCATCGCCCTGCTCCATGATCTTGTCCAATTCCGCGAGGTATTCCGCGTTGGACATGCCGTCGGCACGCTGCTGCAGACGAAGATAATCCTCGTATCGCGCCATCCGAGCCATATCCTCCGGACCGTCCTGGTATACAAGACCCTGGCTGGCCTCGTCAGGGGCCGTTGCAATTTTTGTCTCTGCCATGCCGGAACCTCCTCTCATATCGATCCGGTCCAAAACGCTGTTTCAAATCATTCCAGGAACGGCATTCGGACCACGCTTCGTATATAATTATATACGGGAGAACTTAAAAAATCAAGTACCTGCTTCAAAACATAAAAAAGCCATCCGGCCTGCGAACAGATCGCTGGTCAGATAGCTTTTTTTTGGATGTAATTTGACGTTTGGCGTTACATGTCAGGCCTGCTCGATCTGGCGGGCGATAATGCCGGCGTACTCCATGATCTCCTTGGCGAACTGGACATCGTAATCATAGTGCCGGATCAGATACGGCAGCTGGCAGATGACCGTGCGGATATCCCGCGCCGCCTTGCGGCTGAGGCAGTACATATCGAACTCTTCTTTGCCGGCGTCCGTGCCGTACCAGTTGTTGATGCCGACGATCTTGATATAGGACACGTTCATCATGCGCAGCAGGTCGCTTATGTCAGCCTCGTAGTCCCGACCCTCGATGCCGAATCGAAGATCCTTCATGTTCTCCTGCCAGTACTCGCCGGGCGTCGTGCGTTCCCGCTCGATATCGATGGCCTTGATCAGGAATTTGCGGAACGGATTGGACGACAGGCATCCAACCAGGATCTCCGCAGCGAATTGCGCATAGAACGTAGCGGACATGAAGGAAAACGTGATACCGTTTTTGAATACGTCGGCATAGCACGCGTCGTACCCAGCCATGTCCTCGTCCGTGATCTGGAACATATTTCCCACCAGGAGCTGGATCTGTTCCCTCGCGTTCGCCAGGATCTCGCCCGTTTCGGACGGCATCCCCGTACTCGCCGGAATATTGCTCAAATCAGACTGTCCCACCGCGTTCGCCAGGTTCTCGTTCATTTCAGACATATGTCAGTCCTCCTTCATCACTTTTGCGTCCCGGCGTCCGCATTGTAGTTGGACACCAGCTGTTTCTTCACGTTTTCGACGACGATCGTCACATATTTCCGGAATACGCCGTTATGCCGCAGTGCGTTGATCAGATATACCAGATGATAGACCGCGTAGCCGGTCTTTTCAAGGGCATCGCCGGAGAGTTCTTTCAGGAGAAGGTCATACGCTTCATGCGTACCGGAACCGACCAGCAGCGTATAGCCCTGCGCGATCAGCGTACCGATGGCGGAATCGATTTCCTGACTGAAAGACGCGAAATTGACCGCGATAGATGCCGCGGGCAGATCGCTGTCCCCGTCCATGGTCATTTCGTCGCGAAACTCCAGGTATTCGCGGCGGCTGACCTGCAGCAGCGCTTTCTCGATCATGACCGCGTCGCAGAAGCACTCTCGGAAATCGTCGTTCACGAACAGGCAGATATTGATCCACGGCAGATTCGTCAGGGCGTAAATGAACATGTCCTTGTCGATCTCGCCCATTCCGATGTCGGCGTACTTGCTGCGCGCCGGCGTCGCCAGGCTCATATCCTCGAATTTCTCCAGCGGGAACATGCCGTCCGGAAAACACCGGGACATATGTCGTGTGATCGCCTCTTTGGTCATAGGGTTCACATGTATCAAACCGGTCATCAGCGGCTCTCCTTCCGGCCGTCAGGCCAGTTTTTATAATTATTCATCATAATCTTCAGCATCCTCCGGATCCGCGTTGAACGCCTTTAATAACGCGCGGCTCATCTCGAACTTGATCCGATGCTTTGCAGGTACCTTCATGCGTTCGCCAGTCCGTATGTTCCGCCCGCTCCGCGCGGCGTACACCGCCGTTTCAAATTTGCCGAATGACGAGATGACGACCTCATCGCCGTTCGCCAGATGGCGTACGATGTCTTCAAAGATATATTGCGCGTATATCTTCGCCAGTTTTCGGGAGATGCCGGCAGACGCGGCAAGCTCGCCGGCAATATCGTCGATCTTTATTTTTGCCATATCGCAGCAGCTCCTTATCGTGATTTACGCTATACCTGCATTATACGGCATCTTAATACAGAATACAACATGTTTATAACGTTTTATTGTTTTTTATTTTTGCCCAGCGCCGCCGCGTCGGCCATTACTTTTTGAGCAATGTCCGTGATCTCCCGATGGCCGTCCAGTATTTGCTTCGTCAGCTCGCGTCCGGATGCCGGCATATGCCGCAGGTTGTACTTGACGTCCTTGGCCAGCGACTCCGCGTTGATCCCGGATTTGATCCGATAGAAAAACGCCTCGCCCTTCGCCAGGTTGAACCCGATGTCCAGCTTCACGCAGTAGTTCTTGATCGTGCGCTGTTCGAAGACGCCCGGCGCGATCTCGACCTGAACATCAGATTCGTAACAATTTTTTGCCGCCGACTGGATCGCCTCCATCATGTCCTCGGAAACGAAATCATCGTGGGAATAGTCGACACGGCAGCTTCCGTCCGGCTCATGCCGCCAGTGCTTTCGATTCGTAATAAACGGAAGCGCGTCCGCCCAGCCCATTTTCGCGTGCTCCGGATCGATTTGATCCTGTAGACGCTGGACGATCACATGATAACGCCGGTTCCCCGTTTCCTCGTCCACGGATTCGCCGTAGACAGAGACCAGGCACTCCACTTTGACCGTGCTTTTCTGGCACTCCAGATGCGCCTTTCTTCCGAAATTAGCCATACACATGCCTCCCGGTATATCTCATGGCGGCAGACGCCGCGCGACGCGCCTCCTGCCAGCCCATAGGCCCGCAATGGAACGAATCGACACGGCCGTCGCCGTACGATATCTCGATAATGCGGTCTGTTTTCCCGCCCGTCCAGCGTATCGACGAAACGCCGCGCTGGATCCGGCCGATACATGCACCTGACCGGACAAACTCCGCCATACCGTCCCAGAATCTGATCTCGCAGTGAGGCGAACAGAAAAATATCTCGACGGGCTGTGACAGCTCGTACAAGTCCCAAAGATCGTCGGCCAGCTTTTGCAGGACGGACAGCAATTTCGCCGCCGCGATCAGAAATCCGAAAAATCCGAGCAAAAACAGGATCGTATATCGCCGGCATATGGGATCAGAAAACAGCAACGGAAAAAACCACGGCTGGCCGGTCATGGCGCATCCGCATCAGAACCCGATTTCTTCCGATGCTCCTCTACAACCGGCGCGCAGTACGCCATAAGCGCCCGTTTGACCGCGGTCGTCTTCGTCTGGCCGGTCTGCTCGCAATGGCGTTCCAGCATCTCGTACACGTCCCTGTCGACGCAGCAGTGAATAATCGCCTTTTCATTCCGCATATCCGGGCCCTCCTTTCCATCGTTCTTCCGCATTTTGAATAGTAATTCCCGCATAACAAATAAATAGCCACAGGAACCCCTGCGGCTATTATATAACAAACATCCACAAAAAGCAATCATTTTATATATGTTTGTTTTGGTTTTCTTTTCCGGTCCAAATCAGACTAAATTTTTTCCTGGGCCTCCTGCATTTTTCTGGACAAATTCACCTGTGCCTCATGGCCGCTGGCCAAAACCCGCTCTGTCGTACGGGACGACCCGACTGGCGCGGTGTGCTTGATATGGCTGCCCGTCGGCCCGGGCTTCTTCTCAGCCGGTTTGGATTCCGTCGGGCTGCTGAGGCCCAACGCCTCGCCCACGAGGCCCAATGAACCGATAGACGCCAGATCCGTCGGAAAAAAGATTTTGGTAGCGTTCCCGTCAGCCACGTCCTTCATTGCCTGGACAGCCTTGAGCCGCAGCACGTCTTCGGGATCGCCCAGCGTCTCGATCAGCTTCGACAGGCCTTCAGCCTCTGCTTCGTAGACCATCCGGATAGATTCCGCCTGCCCACGCGCCAGCTCGATCGCGGCCTGGCACTCGGCTTCGGCGGCCAAAAGCTTGGCGCGCTTGTCGCCTTCCGCGTGGGTGATGCTTGCCTCTTTGTAGCCCTCAGCTTCCAGCATCGCCTGGCGCTTATCGCGCTCGGCGGTCATCTGCTTTTGCATGACGTCCTGGATCTCGGCCGGCGGAATGATATTCTTGACCTCGACACGGGTGACTTTGATGCCCCAAGGGTCCGTGGCCCGGTCCAGGGCGTCCAGCATATGCGTGTTGATATGATCACGGCTCGTCAGCGTCTGATCGAACTCCATGCCGCCGATCAAGGATCGTAACGTCGTGGCCGCCAGATTTTCGATGCCCTGCACCGGGTTCTGGATTCCGTATGTATAAAGCTGCGGATCCGTGACCTTCATGAAAACCACGGAATCGACGCGGATGCTAACGTTGTCTTTCGTGATGACGGGCTGCGGCGGGAAGTCCAGCGCCTGCTCTTTCGTGTTGACCTTGTTGACCACGCGGTCCATGAACGGCACGATGAAGTTGATGCCTGCCATACAGGACTTGTTGTACTTCCCGAACCGCTCGACGATATAGACGTAGGTCTGGGGCACGATCTTCACGCACGAGAAGAACAGCACCAGCATCAGCACAATGAGAAAAACGATAAACGGCATATATTTGATCCTCCTGTCAATTATTCGGACACGCTCGTGTCGGATTGGGCCGTATCATCCGCAATTTCTACGGGGAACGGCTCGTCCTGGTCGCACCGGATAAACACCTGGTTCACGAAGCCGACCGGCCGGTCTCCGTCCATGATGGCGCAGCACTTCGTGATATCATGCTTCACATGGGCGTTCATGTTGGTTTCAAAATCCGCCGCATCCGTCCAATAGTCCGGCGCAGAGGCCGCCACAGCATAAAACAGGTCATGGCCCGTCGTGTCATAATATAACATAACGGCCAGGGAGCCGTCCAGTGCGCTGCTGTGATCGATATTATATTTCTCTTTCAGCAGCTCGCGGCATTTATCATATTCGCCCTGCTCCATGCCATTCATCTGGCAATGCAGGTAATACACGCATACGGTGTAGTCTTCGAAGTCTGCGCGCTCTGAATACGCTTCCCGCAGTACGTCCCCCGACAGGTCTTTTCCAGCGCACCGGTCCAGATATACCGTTCCGTTCTCGTCAGCCGCATAGACGTCAACGCCGAAATCAGCGGCCATCATCTCGAGGACGGCGAAACCATCGGTCCGCGGCCGCACCAGGTCGTCCATCTTGTACTTCACGTCGCCGAACTGGATATAGTCCACGCGATCACGGATCGCCGCGGCGGACAGCCCCGCCACGTCCCCCGTGCCGGACGAGATCATATTGACGGCAAACCGGGATTGCAGCCCCGCGCCGTTATAATAGACCTGCGGGTCCGTCACGCCGATGATCGCGTTTTTCTCCGGATCCGTAAAATACAGCTCGTCTTCTGTGTAGTCGTTCGGGTCAACGGTGTTGTCCACGAATCCGTCCGGAGCCTCGGAGAAATCGTCCGTGGTCCCCGTCTGGGTGTTATTCGGATCGTCCGGGTTTTTACCGCCGTCCTTGTTGCATCCTGACAGGCATACCGCCAGGACGCACATAGACAGCAGCAGCGCCATCGTCCTCCAGAGCTTTGTCGCGTGTTTCATGGTCGTATCAAATCCTTTCATGATTTCGTATTCGCGCGCATGGTGTTCTTATTATAATATACAAGACAACATTTTGCAACAATCTTGTATCGGTTTATATACGACGGCATCTTTCGCATAAGCATTCCGGCTGCGGACCGTCCGTCCATACTTTCAATACGGCGCCGGACAGCGGCGACCGGCCGCACCCGGCGCAGCGATATCCCGCCAGTACCAGGCCGTCATGCCGTTCCTTTGGGGACATGCCGCCGTCCATGCTGTCACGGGGATCCTCGCCACAACCCGCCAACCGGCGCAGCTTGGCGCGGCTAATCAGAACAGAGTTTTGATATTGCTTTCTCGTTTCCTGCGACACGTAAGAATACGAGACCCGCAGGCTGCCAGAGAACACGTCGAGGATCTGGTCCACGATGCGCCAGCACGCCGCCTGCGCCTGTTTGTCAGATTCGTCGCAGACCATGACACAGGCCCTGTCCAGGTCGACGCGGATATCAGAATACAGTGACGCCATGCGGTCCAGCTGCTCCAGGTACGCCTTTGCCTCATCCCGATCCAGGTTATCTGCCAGCCACCCGTCCACGTCAAATGTCTTGTACTCGTCCAGCGAATTACAGACATGACGCGTTGTGACCGGCAGACCGGCGTTTCGATCAACGGTTGCTTTCAAAGCTGTCAACGTCTGATACGCCTCGGACGACGATTCGAACGCCTCGGCCGCGGCTTTCTCCGGATCGTGCGTCTGGATCGCCGTCTCCCAGGCCTTGACCTTGGACGTGTCGATTTGGACCGCCTTTTCCTGGGGGCCGTCGTTGATCAGTTTGACCACAAACCAGCCAAGGACGCCCAGCGCAGCCAGTCCAACGGCTGCAACAACAAAAATGATCGGACCCATATACTATTCCTCCTGTATGATCTTATCACGGCACAGCTGCCGCATCTCATATTATGACACAAACGCCAACAATTTGCAATAACTATCAACATGAAAAAAAAAATACGCCGGCTTCGAGTTAGTCAAAACCGGCGTATTTTATATCGATTTAATTGCTGCAGGCTGTCTGAAGGATGCACGAATCACCGGGAACGATGGCCGTGATGTGGCCGTTATCGGCTTTGACTTTTCCGCCGTCCAGGATCTCCGTGATCCGGACCAGAACGGGCTGCCGTTCCGGAAGCGCCATGCACAAGGCCCTGTCGCCTCTGTGGAGCTTCCCGCCGTCCATATCCGTGCAATATACTGCTGTCATTTCGCGCATAGCGCACCCATCCCTTTCCGGACACGCATTGCGCGTCCTGTCATAATACTAAGTTTGTCCGCATAAAACCATGTTTATACATATAACAGCCTCCGCATTCCTGTACGCTAAACCCAAATCTCTGAACCATCGCGGGCATACATATATTTTTCTGCCCATATATGGATCTTACCACAAGTAAACACATAAGTCAACACCTGAGCACATACATGTACAAAAAATATAGAACATCTGGTCCTAAACTGTGTAGACACATATAACCGTATTTGTATAAGCATATAGAACAGCGCTGAGTCATAATAATTGCGCGCATTTATATATGTTAAAACATAAAGACGTATCCTGCATATATCTGCACACATAAAAAGAACACCGGCGCCGCGTATTCGACCCCGGTGTTCTTCAGATCTTATATGTTTCAACAATGATATCTAATTACATACCGATATCGGACAACATGTCCTCGGCATATACAACCAGGTCATCCAGCAGCGCGTCTGCCCCATCTCGGCACGCGATCTGAACAAGATACACGCAGTCACCGTCAGCGCGCAAAAGCTCGACAGTCCAATCGCCATCCAGGCTCTTGCCGCCCCAGCATGTCCAGTTATCCGGGCCGGAAGGCCGTTCCGAATACCACGCATCGTTGAATTCAGTCAGTTCCGTCACGCGGTCATGAACGGCGTCTGCCCCATCGTGCTCCTCGATCGATAGGACGGCATGCCACGCGCCGTCCTCGAGTATTCCGTGGGTCCGGTATTGCAGCTCGTCAAACGCAGCACGGCGTTCGATCTGGATCTTGTCAAAGCGTACGCCTGTTGATGCAAGCTCGCGCGCGATGCCAGCAAGCTCGCTGTCGTCGAGCATCTCAGGGATTATAACTTCAGACGCGTACGCCATTAAATTGGCATCGTCTTGCCGCTCCACCTCGAATTCATGTTCCTGATCCGGATTCATGATCTCGTCCGGGATCGCAAGCTCGACGGCAGCCACGTTCCACTGAATCAGATCGATTCGAACCTTCAGGCTCGAATTATGATCATCGACCGTGTCTGCCTGGACAAATACGAGGCCATTCGGATCAAAGCCGCACGTGACATGGGCCGTCTGTGATTCGATCGAATCCGCGGCCCCGCCGGCCAGCTTCCTGACGTCGCTGAAATTCACGTCGAACGCATATGTGATCACACTGCCGTCATCAGGCATTGTTTCGATATCCGCCTTTTCTGCCAGTTTAGGCAGCCTATTGATAAAGCTGATCGCCGCGTCGATGTCCAGGGCCGCCGGCCGCTCCGCGCCGGTTCCGGCCTCCCGCGTCTGCCATCCGATTTCGTTGATCTTCAAATACACGCCGTCCTGGCTCGACCACGCCTCGCTGTACATGTGCTCAGGCTCAGAACCATCGATCGATATATTTGAAACAGCAGCGTACATATGCCGGACGCCATTACAATCATCCCATGTTGCTGACGACTGGTATGCCGACGAAGAACCGGCATCGTCATAAATTTTGATCTCGGATGACATCGCGATCTGTGTCATCAAAGACCCGTCACGGGGCTGCATCGCTTCGAACGCGCCCATGGCCGAATTGTCTTTGCAGCCGGACAGCGTGCCTGCCAAAATAAACACCGCGGCCAGCATGATCGCATATCTTTTACAAAATTTCATATTGCATTTCATATTGCACCATCGCTTTCCTGTTCGGTCCTGCCGGAAACGCCGAACAATATTCGATCCAGTTTATATACCGTCTTACGGACCATGGTATCAGAAACGCGAATACCGACTGCCAGGATAATCTGAACCGCCGCGCATATCGCGATCGCCGTGACGATTCGCACAGCCATGTCAAGTGGCATCGTGCCGGACGTCCAGATCATGTACAATACCAGGCAGCCGGCCGCGGGCCATCTTAATAGACTGCTGAGCTCGCCAAGCTCGTTCCAAAGCCAGAGCCGGTCATATAATTTGCATGATTCCGTCATGTGCTTTATCCGCCTTTCTGATTTTTGACCGGCCGGAATACGGCCAGTTTGCCCGTGATGTAATTCAGGGCCGTGATCACAACAGATACGACGAGCGTCGTAATATAAACATTCAGTCCCATGAATGGCAGGACTTGGCGCAAGATCAGATCCACGCCCAGCGTTGCAAGCCGCGCGACCGCAAATTTCAGGAATTCAGGACCAATTGGTTTGCTGGACCGGAACACCAGCTTCCGGTTCATGACATACGCCGACAGCATTCCGGCCGTCCAGTTTGACAGTCCCAGGATAATGTTCTGTACCGGCGACGGATACAACGGATTCCCGAAACAGATCAGACTGACCAGAAACTGCGTCGCCCAGGAGACGCCCATCGCCACGATGCCGCATATTAAATATAAAACGGCCTCCCGGCGGTCATCCTTCGTCATCATTTGCCTCCTCACTGCCCTCGACGCCCGTCAAATCGCCCGCCAGCATATTGTCCGAGCCAGACCGGGCAGGCTCGTCCGGATCTTCGTCGTCAGGCTCGCCGGACGCGTCCTCGCTGGGTTCATAGCCGCTCAGCACGCCGTCCATGCATGGGCAGTAATTCCAGTCGATGGACCACTTGGCCAGATCATCCGTCGTGCCATACCAGAACGACTGGACCGCCGGATTCACGTCACGGATCAGCATTTCGCATGTGGGCATGTGCGCTTCTTTTCGGGACGTGTCCAGGATATAATCGTCGCATATCGTGGTAGACAGCCTCGTGTCGGCCTGATCGTCAAACGTCGTCGCGCCGGTGGAATAATTGATCGTGACCCCGGGCTGGACGTTGTATACGAACAGATTGAAGCACAGGTCTTTATTGTTCATGACGTCGTCCGCGCTGTCGCCGTAGGACATGGCCTCGACCACGGCGCCCCGCGCGATCTGCTCGCTGCCTTCGAATATAGGCGTTACGCGGTAGATCACGCGCCGTTTGGAGCGCTCCACGTAGCGTAATACGGCATCTTCCAGCGCCTGGAGGCCGTACTCGCCCATATATTCCGTGCAGACCATCGTGTTGCGCCTACCGAGAGCCATCGTACCGATTCCGTTCCCCAGCAGCCGCCGCATGTAAAAGACTTTTCCGTCGGCAGGCTCGCCGCTGGCGAATTTGCTCTTGTCGATATTCCGGACCACGCCGGGATACGCATCCTCGTTCCAGCCGGGAACGGACAGCGACCCGGCTTTGATCTCGAACGAATAGTCCGGCTGGTTGTCAGCGCGCTCTTTCAGGCAAATCAATGCCGACCCGGGGCGGCGCCGGGAATCCAAGGACGAATATGTCTCAGCGAGCCGCGGACGGCTCTCCGGCTCTGTAAAATACGGAGCGTTGGAATTTAACACCGCCCACGGCTGCCCTGACCATTCCGGGACGCCCAGCGCCTCCATGGTCAGCTCCGGCATCCCCTCAGGTATCACATAGTTGCCATCCGTCGCATAGACGCCGTCGCCGGATCCGTCTTCCTGGTCCTCACCATCATCGCTGCCGGACGTATCCTCGTCCTCGTCGTCAAGGCCGGCCATTCCGGTACCCGTCTTGTTATCCGCGTCGACGCCCGGCATATACGGCTTCGTGTTGTTCTCCATGAAATCCAACTCTTCCTGAATGTGATCCTGTTCCGCCTGGTTCTCACGGTCGATGGCGTCCTGCTGTTCCGTACGCGCGTCCGGAATATTCGAACCGGCCGGGCCGCCGGGGATATCCGGCTCCGGACCGCCGCCGCAGGCCGTCAGGCCGCAGATCATGCACGCCGCCAGAATACCGGACAAAATACGTTTCTTTGCATTTTTCATGTTCAACAACAACCTTTCCTCATAATATTTGTTTCTGGTTTTCGCCGAATATATTTTTTTTTACTTACGGACAGCCCATCGATTTCGTGCCGGCCGCGCGGATGCATCGTCGTTGTCCGGGTCCATATCGAGAAATGGCGCCGCGGATTCGGCCGTGATCAAATTTTCATTAAGTAATCTACGGACATATTGGTCATAGCCGAACATATTCGTATCCGAACCGGACATGGCCTGGTGGATCTGGTGGGTCTTGCCCTCGCGGACCATGTTTCGTACCGCCGTATTGAACCGCAGCAGCTCAAATACCGGTACGCGTCCGTCCGGCACGCACGGCAGCAAAGCCTGCGATATGACCGTATGGATGACCATGGACGCCTGAAGCCGGACCTGCGCCTGCTGCGCAGGCGGGAACACGTCAATGATCCGGTCGACGGCGTTCACGGCGCCCTTCGTGTGGAGCGTCGCGATGACCAGATGCCCCGTCTCAGCGGCAGTCAGCGCCGTCTGAATCGTCTCCGGATCCCGCATCTCGCCTAATAAGATCACGTCTGGAGATTCCCGCAGGCACGCCGTAAGACCCGTCAGGTAGCTCTTCGTATCCAGGCCGATCTCCCGCTGGGACACGATGCCCGTCTCGTTCCGGTGCAGATACTCGATCGGATCTTCAAGCGTCACAATATGTACGTCCCGGTTTCGATTCATCGCGTCTAATAAACATGCCTGTGTCGTCGATTTGCCGCTCCCGGCGGACCCCGTCACGAGCACCATGCCGGAATCCAAGTTCTGCAAAGACATGATCTCATCCGGGATCCTGGCCGTTTTATAATCCGGTATGCCGAACGGTATGATGCGGACCACCAGGCAAGCCGACCCGCGCTGCCGGTACGCGTTGATACGAAACCGCGCCGTCCCGGGCAGTGAAAACGAAAAATCGTCGTCGCCATCGGCTTCGAATCGGGCAATATCCCGTTCTGCGGCCGTGTACAGTTCGCGGACAAGTGTTTCACTGTCAGACGGCGACAGCCTGTCGCCGTATTTGTCCATCCGTCCATCGATCCGTGCCGTCGGCCGGGCGCCTGCGATCAAAAACAGATCCGACGCCGTTTTGTCTGACGCGCGCGCCAGGTGATCCATGACATTCATATAATATACCTCCCTATATCTTTCATTTTGCCACGTCAATGGTCTGATCCGGGTCCCAGTCGCCCGTAGACACAGATTTCCATTCCCGTATTTCATACGCACCGTTTTCGATGCTGACCTCGATATGCAATGCCTGCGCGTCCGAGATACGATACGTCTGGTCAAGCACGCCAGAAAAACCGTCATGGCGGGCATTTGCAATAGCCGTATTCGCGTCCAGGCACGCCTGGTAATACCAGGCCGTCTCGTTCGCCGCAGCCGCAGAAAGCCGCTCAGAAGCTCCTACGCGCACGACTGCCATTAAATTTAATACGACGATGCACAGCGCCGCCAACGCACATAGGATAATAGCGCCGCCGGGCGCGAAACCATGCGTATTTGATTCCTGGATCCTGATATCACGCCGGAACAAATTCGTTTGACGATCGTTCATGGTCTGTCCTCCTGCCAGCTTGCGATGACCCGAAACAGTTCTGACCCGTCTGCCCGGGCCAATATGACATCCAGCGTGCCCAGCAGCCCGTCAAACGCGCTCGTTTCATTGGTCATAAAAATTTGATACGACCCGTGCGCCGCATCCGTTCGTTCAAAATTCTGATCGAAATACAGAACGAACGGCGCGCCTGCCGGGATATCATATAGGCCGCGCACGCCAGCCATATCGCCGTTTGACCCCGCGATCATGTCAGCCACGGACTGCACGACGCCCATGCCTGTATCTAAAGCGTGCACGTCCTGGGAAGCCCTGCTGCAGCGCATATGGCACGACACGGCTATCGCAACGCACAGCGCGGCTATGGCAGACATGGCCAGGATCTCATATAGCGCCGTCCTGCGGCCGCTCATGGCGCCACCTCCATTCGATCCGTGCTCCGTATCAGAATGTATCCATGATGCTGTATGCCGTTTATTTCAATATCATAAACAAGCCACGGCTCGTTTATCCCGGCATGAAAGCGATCACATGGCAATATTGCATCGCCCATCGATTCACAGACGCCGACACCCTGTCCAACAAGCTGTTCCGACAACATGCCGTCGTATAAATACAGCACGTCTTCAAAAACGCCCTCCGGATATGCTTCCGTGATATAGACAACGCCGTCTTCAACGCGCAGCGCGCCTGACACATCGCCCTGCCGCAGTTTCATCCGCAGATACTGATCCGAAACACGTGCGGAAGCACCTGCCGACGCCATTTTCTCGGCATTTGAATACGTCCGGGCAGACAGAAGCACGGCAAGGGACAGACCAAGGCCCAGCAGCACATATAATATCACGACGGACAATTTCTCAATATGTTTCAGCATGCGCTCCATCACCTCAGTCCGGATATTTTACCGTGATGTCTATTTCGGGCGGCAAATTGGACGCGAATATCGTATAGTGGATCGCGTACCTGGGATCCGGTCGGAGCCCGTATCGCTGTATTAAATAATCCACGGACGCCGGATACCGCCCCTCTGTCGAATAGCACGCCACGGCAGCCTGCCGCACAGCCTGTTCCAGGCGCTCTGGCCCATTCTCGTCCAGGTTTGAACCGACTTTACCTGCCAGATATGCCGCGCCGAATAATATCATCGCGCACATAGCGGCAGCCGCGATTCTTTTCATGATGGCCATCATATCGCAATCCTCCTACGCAGCTCAGCCAATGGACAACATTGCTTCCAGCAGCGGAAGCATCGATAACAAAATAATACCGCCGGCCATCACGGCACCGATCAACGTGATGACCGGTTCGATCCTGGCTGCTATGGCCTGGATCCTGGCGTTCGCCGAATCCATCATGCTGGCCGCAACGTAGGCCGCCGCGTCCGGCAAATTTCCTGCCTTCTCGCCGGAGTCCAAGATACGCCTGTCGGATTCCGTTACGATGCCGCGATCATACAGGACGAAACCCAATCTGGACTTGCATATTTCGTCATAGCTGCCCTGCATGTCAACACCGGAGATATCAGACGCCATCGCCATGGCCTCGCCCATATCCATGCCGCTGTCCAGACCCATGGAGAAAACCTGCATCAGCTTCGCATTCCGGACCGCCTTCCCAAGCTTCGTCCGTGCCGCCAGGCAGATCACAAAATCCCGGACCGCCTTCATACGGCACGACATGAAAATAATAACGCTCAGCACGAGCACGCCGGCGATGCACGTCCAGACATGCGCCGATATAAATGCACCGACACACAGCAACGCTGCCATGGCCGGGCCGACCGGCATGCCTGCCGATTCATACGCCGTGGCGAACACTGGGAATATCTTGACCAGGATCACAAGGACAACGAGCAGCGAGATCGCCAGCATGGACAACGGCTGATACAACGCCTGGCGGACAGACTGTTTGAGCTGATGCGATCGCAAATAATAATCGTGCAGCGATTTCAGGCACTCTGGGAGCTTTCCTGTGGACAAGCCCACGCTCATCATATCCGTAAAATACGCCGGAAACAGGCCGGTGTCCGCCAGGATTGCGTCAAGGTCTTTGCCGGTACGATCGAAATACCATTCCGGACCAGCCCCGGCAGCCACAATATCTGTGGACTCCGCCCCGGCGCCGGATAGCAGCGCCATCCGCAAAGCCGCGTCAGCCAGGCTTTTATCATCCAGTATCCGGCGGCTTTTCGTGTTCGCCAACTCGCTCATATCGATACGCCTCCCTCAAATCTTAAGACTGGCCTTATTATAGCATGCAGACCAATAAAAGACAACATGTTTATATAACTTTGTGTACGAATAAACATGAAACGGCGGCCTTCCGAAAAAGGCCGCCGTCCGCATCATACGGGATTGCATATCATGGATCACAGAGGTAACACTGCCATGCCTGGCGCCATTATCATAACATACCGGACCCGCGATGTCAATCATATACGGGAAACGTTACAATTAGTTAATACAAATACTTCGCGGAATAGTTCGACCCGTCCCCGATGTATTTCATGATCGATTCGTTTCCCTTGCCGGTGGACGCGAATGTCGGATCCATGCGCTGCCAGGACGTGCCGTCAAAGAAGATCACTCCATCCACCCAGCCCTGGCCGTCGACATAGACGCTGATCCACGCATGATACGCGCTGCCTGCGTAGCCGACCACAAGACGGCATGCTACGCCCTGTGACCGCAGCATGCCCGCCATCAGCGAAGCATAGTCGAAACAGATGCCGGTACGGGACGCCAGCACGGCGTCCAGATCGGGCAGATACCCGGATTGGACCGTCTGGGCCTTGTTATGATCATAGCTCAGGTTCGGCACCACCCAATCATAGACCGCCGCGACCTTGTCGAGTTCTGTGCTTTTACCACTGCAGAGTTCCGACGCCTTATTTACCGTGTTTGTCGCGTTCTCGTAGTTTACATACTGGTTGGGACGCAAAAACGGAGCGAACGCGTCAGCCATGGACACCTGGACCTCGACATTACCGGCGACAGCGTATTTCGTACCGCCGACGTTCTGCATGACGCGGATCGTATACGCGCCGTTGCCGTCGGAGAACGGAAACACCGTCCATTCGTTACCGTACAGGTCATACGTATATGTCGAGCCACTGGGCCCAGTGCTCTGCAGCTTGATCTTCTGTGGCGCAGCCAGCCACTGTGCCATGAAATAGCCGTCGCTGGAGTTCGAATAATCGACCTTGCAGTTGGCATTCGCCATAACCAGCGTACCAGATGCTTCCGGCTTCAGGATCAGCGGCAGCGGCGCGGGCTCGGCCGTCATGGCCACGGGCTCAGGCTCGATCGTACTGGACGCCGGCGTATCAGGCGACTGCTCCGGTGCCTGGTCATGGCTCGCCGCCATGGCGGCCATCTCGACAGACGCGTCAACAGCGACAACCGTCGACTGGTCATAATCAACCATAAGGCTCGCCAGCACGCCCTCATTCGGCTCGACATCCAGATCGTAATCTGGGCCAGCCGTATCAGAACCGTCGATCGTTTCGATTTCAGGGTCCTGCGCAGGCTCACGATCCGTCTCGTAGTCAGGCATGTCCTGAACGACATTCGTCATGATATCCGGCGGCGGATCCAGGTCAGCCGTTCCGGAATTACAACCTGACAAGATCACCGGCAGCAGCATAGCCGCTGCTATGGCGCCCGCCATGCGACGGCACCTGTGTTTTCTCAATTTCATATGCCATCAGTCCTTTCCCGCGTCATACGCAGCAGATTTATGATTTCCGGACAGGCCCCACCCGGCCAGCACGAGGCTCAATCCCGTACAAAGTAAAGACATGCCCGCGATCGACAGAAAATCATCCAAAACGCCGGCATCACGGATCGAGACGATCATGCGTCCGGCAACAGCATTTTCGCCTACCGGCTCCGGATCGGGCGCGATATTCGCGTCGCCCTTTAATATCAGATACCCGTCCAGATTCTCGCCGATTACCCGATGCAGGATATCACGGCCGCCGGAATCCTCATAGACAATAATATCGCCGACGTTGATATCAGAATTTCCGTTTCGGATATACACGTCGCTGCCAGCTGGAATGCCTGGCGACATACTGGACGTTTTCACCTGATACACGGACAGGCCGAATATCCCGGGCCGCATCAAAAACGCGCATATCAGCAGACCTAAAAACAGATCCACGCCGCCAAAGATCATGATAAACCGGCCGATTCGTCTCGATCTCATGACCCGCCACCCAATCGAAACAGCATCTTGCCGATCAGATCTTCGCGTGCCACGCAGCCGAGCTTATCCGACCGGCTGTCCATGGACGCGTTCCGATTGTCGCCAAGAACAAATATTTTTCCATCCGGTACCGTCAACGCGTCGAAATCATCGCCGGCATATGACCCGTCAAACAGATACGCTTCGTCAACAGCAATCCCGTTTCGGTATAAAACGCCGCCGGATATCTGGATCTCATCCCCGGGCAGGCCCTCGACACGTTTAACCAGAACGCGGTTCGAATCGTCTCGAAGCAAAACGACATCGCCATAACCAGCGGCCGCGTGCCGCAGGCAAACGATGAAATCACCATCTGAAAGGCCTGGCAGCATAGACGACCCGCTCACCCACGCCGTAGCCAGCACAAACGTGAATACGGCCACCGGGATCAGCACGGCGCCGAGATACCACGCCAGATCCCGCGCGCGCTCAGCCGGTATCTTCTGTATTATTCTCAAGTTCGATCCCAATCCCGTCATCGTTTATATCCTCGCCTCCCGTATCCGCCTGGCCGACCGCGTCATCTGATTCAGCTATTACATTCGCCGATTTGGCGTCAGGATCCACATACCACGTATCGATATAGGCGTGCACCGTCATTCGACGGGACGTCCCAGACCGGCCATGGCACGTGGACAACGTCACGGTCTTTTCCGGGATCGCATCCGGAATCAGATCACCGGCGCCCCAATCGTCGTCGGATTGCTCAGCCAGCCGCTCAAAAAACTCGGCGTAAAGCTTCTCGGACATCTTGATCTGATAGACCGTACTGTTTTTTGACACGATATGGGCCGAAAACAGCCTGCATTTCAAAACGGACCCGTCCCGCAGGTAAATATAAAAATACCGCTCCGGTTCCTGCTCAGCCGTACCGAGATATTTCTTCAGGTCCGAAAACATGGACCCGTCCAGCATGTTGTGCCCATATAGGATCGTGTGCCGGTCCGAGAAATCACCCGGCGTGTTATAGTCAACGAAAACAGACCCTGCCGCGTTTTTCTCGCCCTCGATGGTCGTTTTCAAATATGTATCGTTCGTCTCGCCCTGTACGAATGGATAACTGATATGGATATTTGAAATATCATCGTCGATCAAAACCCAGCCCATGTAGTCCGGATTAAGCTCATACAGGCCCTTGTGGTCCGGGTCTAACGCCGGGAAATCAACACCTGCGACGCCTATGACACGCCCGTCCAGATCATCGTCCGGATCACCGGATTGATTCGAACCATGCTGCGTATCCGGATCCCACCCGCCAACTTTCTCGAATTCGATACGGGTATGCGCCGCTGCCAGGCTGCCGTACGCGTCATTTGCGGCTTTATAGTCCAGATACAGGGTCCAAGCGCGCCACCCGGAAAACGCGCAGATTAAAACTAAAATAACGGCAAACGCGATCCATATGACACGCTTTTTTCGATGCTTCACAGGCCGGGCACCTAATTCGACAGCCATACGCCACGTCCTCTCATGCACTATCGCATAATATCATACTCAAAAAGAACGCCTTGGTGGGCACCGGTTCCCGCCAAGGCGTTCCTTATTTTATACGCTCGTGGTCATGCAGACACGGGATCAGCCGATCTCCGGGCCGCTGTTGCTGGCCTGGGGCGCGTCCTTCGCCATCGTGGCGGCGGGCACCTTGGACTTGATCTCGCTCAGGACACGCTCGCGCTCCTCACTGCCGCCCTTGTCGGGGAAGTAGCTCTGGATCTTGCGGGTGTTGTCCAGCACGTCCTTGCCGTAGATGTCCTCCACCGGCTTGATGTTCTGATGCGTCGCGCACTCGACGTTGGTCGTGACAGATCGGGCGAAGCTGCGCACCTTGAACTCGGTGGAAGGCTGGATCATGGTCACGCCACTGCCGGGGATGGTGGTGGGGTAGCTGGCGATAGAGGTCTGGGCCGCCAGATTGCGGGCCACGGAACCGGACTCGAAGGTCTGGCTCACGACCTGGGACATGTGGCTGTTGAACGCCCGGTTGAAGGCATTGAGGCCCTCGGGGCCCTTGCGGGTATCCACCGCCTTGGCACTGTTGTCAGTGCACACCAGGGCGAAAGAACCGTCCTCCAGCGAAACGGGACTGAAGCCCATCTCCTTCAGGGACTTGAACTTGGTCCCCTCGATGGCCTGCTTGCCCGCCTTGTACGTGCCGTCATCCTGCTTCTCCATGGGCTTGATGCCGCTGCAGTCCTTCGTAGCGAACTTCTCGGCAAAGGCCTTGTACTCCTTGGCGTACAGGTCCGCCACGGAAGCCACGTCGTCCTTCTGCACCATGTACTTGTCAGGATTGCTCTTGGGCGTGGTCATCAGGTAGTTCTGGGCGGCCATGGCGCCCAGGTTGTAACTGAGACGGTCAGCGTTCATGGCCGGAACACCCTGCGTGGTGGTCTCGCCAGACAGCTGCACGTCCATGCGGCCCAGCGCCGGATTCTTCCGGTCCTTGGCGGCGTCGCCGCTGATCAGGGTGGGCAGGCCCTTGGCCGCGCGGCCCTTGTCACGCTCGATGTCGTTCACATTGGCCACGGCCTGCAGGTCGATAGTCATCTGCACGCAGTTGCGCCGCTCGGGCACCTGCTCGGACATGCGCTTGATCGTGTCGATCTGGATCGGCGTGCCCTCGGGAGTGTTGCCGGTATAGGCGCAAGGCTCAGTCTGCACGGCGCCGATGGCGTCCAGCAGCTTCTGCGGCATGTTGGCCTGCTTGCCCAGGTTCACGGTAATGTCGCCGCCGCGGCCGCCCATGAACTGGCCGCGCTTGTCGTCGGGGAGATCCAGGCCGTTGTACAGGGGGAGGTTCACCGCACGCATCAGATTGGCGTTGGCGTCGATAGCCTTCTGGCTGTCCTTGGCGCGCAGGCTCCTCGCGAAGTCGACCACGGGCTCCATTGCGGTCTTGACGGTACGTCCACCGGTAATGATTTCTGCCATAATTTTTGTGCCTCACTTTCTAATTTTTCGTCGTGAAAATTTAATAGCATGTTTGATGTGCATATTCACGTTTTTCTCATCGTGCAATATCCGCATCCTCCCCGCATGCCTGCGGGAAAGCCGCGTCGGCATTTCCGTGTCCGCCCGGGGCACTTACCGGTACGCGCCGCGTACGGACGCGTAAAATGCCTCTGCAGTTAAGATTATACAGAGCTGGATCACAATTGTCAAGCCCTGGCATAGCTATTTTCCATAAAAAATCAAGCCGAAAATTACGATCTATCGATCGCTGGCCTTCGGCCAGTCCTCGCCATTGAAGATCAGATCGTCAATGTCCATATGATAATTGCGCATCAAAGCGACACGCGCTCCTTTCTATCTTTGTTTTATCACATTTGTTACATCTGAAAAAACACATAAAATAATCCTCCTATGCAGATCTCCGATCGAAAATCTGCGACGGAGGATTATTTTTATTTACGCGCATGCTCAGGATTCCCAGCTGATCTCAGGCACGGCGCCGTTTCGTACCGCCTCGTCGATCAGCTGGACCATCTCCCAGACGGACCGGAAATTCACAGTCTTATTCTTCTCCATCCAGGTGACGTATCCCTGCCAGCTACCGTTCTCCCGATGCTGTACGCAGACTACGAACGTCCCGAGATCGCCTCTCGTACCGGACGAATGAATCTCATTCATAAAGCCCCTCCTTGCCAAAGGATCGCCAGGCACGTTGCTGGCGCCCGCCGCGTCATCCACGAAATGCCGTTTTCGGACCGACGGGAACGGGGACCGGTCGGCCTCGCACGCCTGCTCCAGGCCCAACGCCGCGGCATGTATGTCCTCGAAATCGATCCGCGGCCTGCCGCCGTCTTCGAAGAGACGCCCTGAACACGTTCCCCCGTCTCGCCGGTCGATCGCAAAAACAGCCATCTTAACGCTCATGTCCTCACGCTGCCTTTCCGGTCCACCGGCACAGACATCACGTCGAATTTAAGCGTCATGCTGCGCCCCTTTTCGTAAAACACATCGCAGATACGTTTCTGGACCACGGCGCAGTCCTCGACTACGATGTTCGGCAGAAGGATCAGGAAACAACCTCCGCCGCAATGGCACGCCACGTCGCTGTTCCGGATAGACCCAGAGATCGCTGCGCCGAGCTTGTCGACGATCCGGTCCCGGACGGGCCCGTCGGCCAACAGGCCGCCCTTCCGATCATACGCCGTACAAGATATCAAATACAACGACAGGCCCGTACGCCAGGACAGATCGGACAGGATCTTGTAGGACTCTCGAAACGTCATGTAGCCAACCAGCGGCACGTGCGGCATTTCATCCAACAGGCTCTTGATTTCGGACAGCGGCGTCCCGGCCCAGTGCCAGTCGGATTTTTCGACCGACGGGCTTGTCTGCCAAGGTGCCAATTTGACGCCCTGCTCCTGAAAATATTTCCTGGACGCCGCCGCGTGCAGCTCCATAGCTTCGCTGTGCCGGCCCATGGCATTCAACGCCCTGACGGATACCTGCTCCCATCCGGAAAACGGACACGCCGCCGCGGCGTGCGCCGCCAGCGCATGCAGCCGGCTGTAATCACAAGCTTCTTCCATTTGACGACGGGCATCGCCAGCGCACTTCGTAAACAGCTCCCGGTAACGCCTGGCCTCAGACACGATCCAGATCGCGTTCACGCAGCCTTCCAGGAAGCTGCCCTTGTAGAGATAGCAAGCTGACTCCAGCTCATCCAGATCGCCCGACGCAAGCGCTTTTTCAACCGCCGATTCAAATTCTCGAGCGTCTTCTACCAGGCCGGCGCCGCCGGACCACCTGCAGACGCCCTTTGTCTGTACGATATGCGGGCGGCCAGGGATGCCTGCCTTGTCCAGCTTCTTGTTCGCGTTATATACGACGCTCCGAACGGCATGCGCCATATCTTCAATGGAATTGCGCCGGCCGCCGAACAGGGCGTCCTGCAGGTCCTGCGGGCGCGCCCCGTCCGGATAGTGGGCCACAAGCTGTAGAAGGCTGACGAACTGGGAATTGCCGGTCCGAAGGCCATCCAGGGGAACGCCGTTATACTCCGCGCGGAATCCGCCAAGGGCGATCACCCGCAGCGCGTTCCCGTCCGCCATCATTCATCACCATCCTCGCCGCCCTGCTGTTTCTTATAGGCGACAAGCACAACAATGACGACGACAGCCACAACACCGATGACGCCCAGCACGATGGGCAGGATCGGCAGTCCAGGCTTCTCAGGGGACATGGTCCCTGTGCCGGTACCGTCCGGATTCTCATTCATACCGTCCTGCGCGTTATCCTGGCCGTCTGTCTGACCATCTATCTGGCCGTCCATCGTGGCGTCGCCCTGACCGTCAGGCGTATCATCCATGGGCACGCCGGACGGGTTTTCGTCCAGATCCACGATCTCAGACGGCTCGTAATTGCTGGAGATGATCACGTCCCGGCTTCCGCCCGGGCGGTACTCGT
>ERZ777305.1183-NODE-1183-length-33726-cov-4.735024_pt1 | contig 33726 bp, 37 predicted proteins | sample MGYA00374965_ERZ777305 | MGnify/ENA primary metagenome ERZ777305 (study PRJEB29328, sample SAMD00013331) | mouse gut metagenome | study: EMG produced TPA metagenomics assembly of the Metagenome analysis of fecal microbiota from mouse which was promoted... | reverse complement strand
AGAGGATTTAACTCTTGAAGTAAAAGAAGGAACCTTAACAAGAGAAGGAGTAACAATAGTTTATAAAAACAATACGGATAAATATATGAGTTATGGGTCTGAATATTTTTTAGAATATAAGATGTTTGGTGATTGGTTTATAATTAAACCAACTGATTTATTCCCTGTCTATAATTTAATGCTGTATTCCGTGGAACCTCATTCTGAAAAAGAAAGATTATTCAAATGGGAAGGTACATATGGACATTTGCACAAGGGAAAATATCGCATAGTTCATGACATAGTAATTCCTCGTAGTGAATACAAAGACAAATATACCTATGTTGAATTTGAAATAAAATAAGAAGCGTAATAACACTACACTTCTTTTTATTTTAAAAAATATGCTAAATATTTGGCAAAATACTAATATTTGTGGTATTATTTAGGCGGTGAGAAAATGAATAATTTAGTAATGGCATATCTAGGAGATGCTGTCTATGAACTACATATTCGCGAATATTTAATTAGTCAGGGAATCTCTAAAGTTGGCAAACTTCAAAAGAAAAGTATTGAATATGTAAGTGCTAAAAGTCAAAGACGCATCTTAGAAGAGTTGATAAATAGGAACTTTTTAACAACCGATGAAATAGAAATTGTCAATCGTGGACGTAATGCCAACAGTCATCCTTCGAAGACAACGGATATCATAACTTATAAAAAAGCAACTGGACTAGAATGCCTAATCGGAAATCTTTATAAAGAAAATATAGAAAGGTGTAATGAAGTACTTAATTACATAACAGGTGAATTATGAAAGTTTGTGGTAAAAATGTCTTTAATGAATTGGATTATAAAACTGTAAGAAAAGTAATTATATCTAATAATTTTAAAGACAGTGAAATACTAGATAAGATAAAAAGTAATAAATTGAAATATGTTGTAAGTGATTCCAAGATTATGGATAAGATGATGCCTCATAATCAGGGAATAATCATCGAGATAGATGATTATAAATATGCTGCTTTAAGTGCTATTAATGATGATTCTTTAGTCGTCATGTTAGATCACTTAGAAGATCCTCACAACTTTGGTGCAATCATTCGTACATGTGAAGCAAGAGGTGTTAAAAATATAATCATTCCCAAAGACCGTGGTGTAACCGTCAATGAAACAGTTATGAAAACTTCAGCTGGTGCCTTAAATCACGTCAATATAATTATGGTTACTAACTTAGTACAAACGATTAATGAGTTAAAAAATCAGGGATACTTCGTCTATGGTGCTGAAGCTAATGGCGTTGATTATCGTCATGTTGATTATGCCGATAAAGTCCTATTGATTATCGGTTCTGAGGGTAATGGTTTATCGCGTTTAGTTGTTAATAACTGTGATGAAATTATAAGTATACCTATGAATGGTGTGGTAAACAGTTTAAATGCCTCAGTAGCAGCTTCGATATTACTTTATGGGATAGGAGAGTAATATGCACGAATATCCTGATAACGAATTGATAAATTTAGTATCTGAAAATAGTGAAGATGCACGCGATCTCTTATACGACAAATACAAATACATCGTCGATATTATCTACAATAAATATCGCAAGAGTGCCTATGCTTTAAGTATCGATTTAAAAGAACTAAGACAAGAAGCCCTAGTAGGATTCTCTGATGCTTTAGTTTGTTACAATCAAGATAAAGAAGCATCCCTTTCGACATTCATAACTCTATGTGTTGAAAGAAAGGTAAGAAATTTTGTTCGCGATGCTGATACTTTAAAGAATAAATTTTTAAAGGAGACATATTCTCTCGATCAACCTATAACATCAAGTGACTCAACACTTCAAGAATTTATTGGGGATACATCTAAAGATCCTCAAGTTACACTCGAGATGGAAGAGAATTTAAGAGATCTAAAAAAGAAGATAGATGAATTATTAAGTCCCCTTGAAAAAGAGGTATACCAGCTTCTTGTAAATGAATTTAATTATGACGATATAGCATCTATTCTAAAGATTAATCAAAAGCAAGTTTACAACTGTGTTAGTCGAATTAGAGAAAAGATTAAAGATATTATTTGAAATATCAAATTTATTACTTGAAATAAACATTTTCTTATGTTATATTAATGGCATACACGAAGGTGTTTTTTTTATACAATAAAATTAAGAGGTGTTTTGATGACTAAAGAAGAAACAAAAAAGAAGTCTACTACGAAAAAGACGACAACAAAGAAAACTCCACAAAAGAAGACAGAAAAGACAAATAAGAGCGTTCAAGAGGTCAAAGTAGAAAAGGAAATCAAGGAAAAAGAAACTGTATCTACTGAAGAAGTAAAAAGACCGAGTAAAAAAGATATAAAAGACGCTAAAGCTGTTGAGAAAAAAGCTCAACTTAATGAAAAGAAAAAAATAGAAGATCAAATTGATGCTTTAGTTAAAGAGAAAAAAGAGACTAAAGATAAACTTAAGAAAAAAGAATTGACTTCGGAAATTAATAATCTTATGAAAAAGAGAAATAATATTGGCAAAAGAGATACTTATCTATCTGATGTAAGAAAAGAGATGCGTTTAGTTAGATGGCCAAATAAAGAAGAAGTAATAAAATACTCTATTGCTTGTTTAATATTTGTTGTATTCTTTGCATTATTTTTCTACGGAATTGATGCATTATTTGCTCTAGTAAAGGATTTGATTGATTAATGGAAAAATTGTGGTATGTAGTTAATACTTATAGTGGACATGAAGCTAAAGTAAAAGAAAAGTTAGAGATGCGTGCAGAAACTATGGGATTTTCTGATTATATTTTTAGAATAATCGTTCCCGAAGAAACTGTAATTGAAACAATGAAAGATGGATCTAAAAAGGAAAAGAAACACAAGATGTTCCCAGGTTATATCTTAGTTGAGATGATTATGACTGATGAAGCTTGGTACATCGTTCGTAATACTCCAGGAGTAACCGGCTTCATTGGATCAAGTGGTAAGGGTGCAAAACCAACACCGCTATTACCTCAAGAAATAGATAAAATTTTGATTAACATGGGTATGAGCAGAGTTGATGTTAATGCGGAAATTGCCGTTGGAACTAAGGTATCTATCGTCGATGGACCATTCAAAGGAATGGAAGGACATATTGATGCTATTGACAATGAAAATTCTAAATTGACTGTCTTAATCGACCTATTTGGACAAGAAACTCCAGTAGAAGTTGAATTGTTCCAAGTAAATGTTGCAGAATAATAATAAATGTAAAAAACAATCATAAACTTACTAATAAGCAATTTATGGTTGTTTTTTTATTATTTTTGTGATAGTATCTTAAGTGCTAAAGTTTATTTTAGTAAGTGGGAGGGAAATGCGGATTAGCCCAAAACCACTAGCGAAAATACGAAAGGATGTGTTTTACGTGGCAAAAGAAGTCGTAAAGAAAATTAAATTACAAATTCCTGCTGGAAAAGCTACTCCTGCACCACCTGTTGGTACAGTATTAGGACCTGCTGGAATTAACTTACAAGAGTTCTGTACAAAATACAATGATGCTACTAGAGACAAAATGGGAGATGTTGTTCCTGTTGAAATTTCTGTATATGAAGATAGAACATTTGATTTTATACTAAAAACTCCACCAGCTGCCGAACTTATTAAGAAACATGCCAAGATTAAATCTGGATCTAAGAAAGGTGCACACGAAATTGTTGCAACTCTTAGCCAAGAAGATGTTAAGGCTATTGCTGAAATTAAGTTACCTGACTTAAACGCTTATACAGTTGAAGACGCAATGAAGATTGTTGAAGGAACTGCTAGAAATATGGGTGTTGCTGTTAAGGGTGTAAACGATGCTGAATTAGCTGAAGAAGCTAAAGAAGCAGAAATGGCAGAAAAAGAAGCAGAAAAACGTGAAGCTAAATTAGAAGCTATGGAAGAATCTGCTAAAGACGAAAATGTCGAAACTGAAGTAATTACTGAAAAAGAAACAGAAGAATAGTAATTAATTCAAAATATAGAATAATATATCCGCTAATAAACCACGATTGGAGGTATAAAGATGAAAAAATTTGGAAAGAAATATGTGGAAGCTTCTAAGTTAGTTGAAAAGAATACAAACTATTCACTAGTTGAAGCAGTTAAGTTAGCTAAACAAACTTCTACTACTAAATTTGATAGTTCAATTGAATTAGCTATAAAACTTAATATTGATACTAAAAAAGCCGATCAACAATTAAGAGGATCTTTAGTTTTACCTAATGGTAATGGTAAAGTTAAAAGAATCTTAGTTTTAGCTAAAGGTGCACAAGCTGAAGCAGCAAAAGCTGCTGGAGCTGATTATGTTGGTGAACAAGAAATGATCGACAAAATCGCTAATGAAAATTGGTTTGATTTTGATGTTATCATTGCTACACCAGATATGATGGCTTCATTAGGTAAAATCGGTAAAGTTTTAGGACCAAAAGGTTTAATGCCAAATCCTAAGACTGGAACTGTAACACCTACACCTGAGCGTGCAGTTGAAGACGTAAAAAAAGGTATGATCGAATATCGTGCAGACTCATTTGGAAATATCCATTGCTCTGTTGGAAAAGTATCTTTTGAAGAATCAGCATTAATTGAAAATATCCAATATGTAATTAACGCTATAGTTAAGGCTAAGCCTTCTACAGTTAAAGGTAAATACATACAAAATATTTCTTTATCTACAACTATGGGTCCTGGTATCCATGTAGATCAAAATGCTATTGACATGCAATAATTAACATGTTATATTAACAAGTGTAAAAAAACTTATGACCGAAGACAGTAGGGGGAGTAATCCTTAATAATCCTACCGAGGGAGAGTTATATATCTTTTAATATATAAACTTTCCTATCCACGGAAAGTTTTTTTATAAATATAAGAGGAGGACATATATGGCAAGCGAGAAAATTCTTAATACAAAACGTGAAACTGTAGCAGAGATTACTGATAAATTAAAGAACTCTGAAAGTATTATCTTATTTAGATATGCTGAATCTACAGTTGCAGATATGCAAGAATTACGTAGAGAACTAAAGAAACTTGATAGTGAAGTAAAAATCTATAAGAATACTCTTGTAAAAAGAGCTTTGGATGATATGAATATCGACTTAAGTAGTTTCTTAGAAGGACCTAATGCAATTGTATTTGGTAAAAACTTACTTGAACCTATTAAAGCAATTTCTGAATTTGCTAGTAAACATGGAAATGTTGAAATCATTACGGGAATAGTTAAAGGTGAAGTAGTTAGCTTAGACACTATTAAAGATTATGCATCAATTCCATCTATGGAAGGATTACTTACTATGTTTGCTGGTGGCTTGATAGAGCACGTTAAAAATCTATCTGTTGCGCTTAATTTATATGCCGAAAAATTAGGTGAAGAAAACTAATAAGGAAGGAATGATTTAAATGGCAAAATTATCTACAAATGAAATTATTGACGCTATTAGTGAAATGACTATTCTTGAAGTTAAAGATTTAGTTGACGCTATGAAGGAAAAATTTGGAGTTGACCCAGCTGCTGTAGCTGTAGCTGCTGCACCTGCTGCTGGAGCTCAAGATGAAGGATCTAGCACAAAGACTGTTGTCTTAAAGGATGCTGGAGCTGCTAAGATTGCAGTTATCAAAGTAGTTAGAGAAATCACTGGATTAGGTTTAGTTGAAGCTAAAGCTTTAGCTGACAATGGTGGTAATATCAAAGAAAACGTTTCTGCTGACGAAGCTAACGAAATCAAAGCTAAGTTAGAAGAAGCTGGTGCTACTGTTGAATTAGCTTAATTAAGTCAATAATAGAGAAAAACTCAGAAACCTGAGTTTTTTTTCATGGCAAAATATGTTAAAATTATTCTAGGTGAAAAAATATGAGAAAGAAAAACGGTTGGGGATACACAATGATGTTAATTTTAATGGGCATATTAGTAATCTGTGCCTTAATCGTTGTTTATTATATTTATCAATTTGAAAATATTAGGTGATTTTATGAAGAAAATGGTTATATGTTGGATACTTTTAATTGGTGGATTAGTCGGAGTTCTAACCTTTATTGGCTTAACGTATGAAAAATCGGTTAGTTTATACAAGAGTTTAGAGGCCGATCTCGTAGAATCAGCAGACGCCTATGTGAATATTAATAAGATAAATTTAGCCATAGATGAATCATTAATAATAACTGATGAAAAACTCAGGGAAGATAATCTAATAGGAAGTATGAGTGTGGAATCAGATACCTGTGAAGGCTATGTTGAAATCAAAAAAAATATTAATAAAACGAACTACAAAGCATATATTAATTGTAAGGAATATCAAACTGAGGGATATAAGAAGCAGAAATAATCGTAAAAAGCCATAATTTTTACATTAATGTCTTGACATAAATATATATAAAGTGTTATATTATATTCGCGTTTGAAATTATGGTTCTGCCTAGGTAGAACCTAGTTTTAAGGGGAAATTGATACACCAGGGTGTGTGTGCATAGAAAGGAAGAATTATGACTACTATTAATCAATTAGTTAGAAAGAAAAGAGCAAAAAAAGTTTCTAAGAAGAAAAGTCCTGTATTAAATGTTGGATTTAACTCAATGGAAAGAAAAGCAACTAAGACAGATCATCCACAAATGCGTGGTGTTTGTACACGTGTTGGTACAAAGACTCCAAAGAAACCAAACTCAGCATTGAGAAAATATGCTCGTGTTAGATTATCAAATGGACGTGAAGTTGATACTTACATTCCAGGAGAAGGACACAACTTACAAGAACATAGTGTTGTATTAATTCGTGGTGGACGTGTTAAAGACTTAATCGGTGTACGTTATCATGTAATTCGTGGAGCATTAGATACTCAAGGCGTTAATGAACGCAAGAAGAGTAGAAGTAAATATGGTACTAAGAAACCAAAAAAATAAAAAATATATAAGGAGGAAAGAAATTTATGCGTAAAAGACGTGCTGAAAAGTGTGACGTATTACCAGATCCTATATATAAATCAAAAGTTGTTACTAAATTAATTAATGCTATCATGAAAGATGGTAAAAAAGGAACAGCTGAAAAGATTTTATACGGGTCTTTTGAAATAATTCGTGAGAAGACAAATAAAGATCCAATGGAAGTATACGAAAGTGCGCTTGAAAATATCAAACCAGCTCTAGAAGTTAAATCGCGCCGTGTAGGTGGAGCAAACGTTCAAGTTCCTATCGAAGTTAGTGAGGAAAGAGCGCAAACTCTAGCTCTACGTTGGTTAGTTAACTATGCTAGAAATGGTCGTGGAAGAACAATGGCTGAAAAGCTTGCAAATGAAATTATGGATGCTGCAGAGGGTACTGGTGGAGCTGTTAAAAAACGTGAGGATACTCATAGAATGGCAGAAGCAAATAAGGCATTTGCTCATTATAGGTGGTAATTATGGCAAGAGATGTTTCAATTGATAAACTAAGAAATATTGGTATCATGGCCCACATTGATGCCGGAAAAACTACGACAACTGAAAGAATTCTATTCTTAACAGGTAGAATTCATAAACAAGGTGAAACACATGATGGTGCTTCACAAATGGACTGGATGGAGCAAGAACAAGAAAGAGGTATCACAATTACTTCAGCGGCTACAACTTGCCACTGGAAGGGATATCGTCTTAATATTATCGATACTCCAGGTCACGTAGACTTCACAATCGAAGTTCAAAGAAGCTTAAGAGTACTTGATGGTGCTATCGCCCTTATCGATGCTCAAGCAGGTGTTGAACCTCAGACTGAAAATGTTTGGAGACAAGCAAATGAATATAAAGTTCCAAGAATGATTTGTGCTAATAAGATGGAAAAAATGGGAGCTGACTTCTACTTTAGTTTAAAGACTATTAAAGAGAGATTAGGAGCAAACGCAGCACCTATTATCCTACCAATTGGTTCAGAACAAGACTATATTGGATATGTCGATTTGGTAACAATGAAGGCATATAAATATGATGGAACTGATAAACAAGAATTAGAAGAAATTGAAGTTCCTTCTGATATGACTGCTAAGGCAGAAGAGTACAGAACTAAGTTAATTGAAGCAGTAGCTGATTTTGATGAAGAACTAATGATGACTTACCTAGATGGTGGAGAAATCACAGTAGACGCATTAAAGAAAGCTATCAGAACAGCAACATTATCTGTTGGATTCTTCCCAGTATTATGTGCAGATGCTTTAGGAAACAAAGGTACTCATACATTACTTGATGCTGTTATTGATTACTTACCAGCACCAACTGATATCGAAGCTATTGAATGTACAGATAAAGATGGAAACGATGTTAAACGTCATCCAAGTGATTCTGAACCATTCACAGCATTAGCATTCAAGATTGCTACCGATCCTTTCGTTGGAAGACTTTCATTCTTCCGTGTTTACTCAGGTAAATTATCAAGCGGATCATATGTATTGAATTCAACTAAGGGAGAAAAAGAGAGAATTGGTCGTATTCTACAAATGCATGCAAATAATCGTACAGAGATTACAGAAGTATTTGCTGGAGAAATTGCTGCAGCTGTAGGACTTAAAAATACGACTACTGCCGATACATTATGTGATGAAAAACACTTCTGTATCATGAAAGGTATGGAATTCCCAGAACCAGTTATCGATATAGCAGTAGAACCTAAGAGTAAAAATGACCAAGATAAGATGGCATTAGCTATTCAAAAATTGGTAGAAGAAGATCCAACTCTAAGAGTTAAGACTGATGCTGAAACAGGTCAAACTGTTTTATCCGGAATGGGAGAATTACACTTAGACATTATCGTTGATCGTATGAAACGCGAATTCAACGTTGAATGTAATAAAGGTAGACCACAAGTAGCTTATCGTGAAACAATTACTCAAATGGGTGAATGTGAAGGTAAGTACATTAAACAATCTGGTGGACGTGGACAATATGGACATGTTTGGGTTAGATTTGAACCAAATCCAGGTAAAGGATATGAATTCGTTGATGGCATCGTAGGTGGTGTTGTTCCTCGTGAATATATCCCAGTAACTGATAAAGGTTTACAAGAAGCAATGCAAGGTGGTATTCTTGCTGGATATCCAATGGTAGACGTTAAAGCTACATTATATGATGGTTCATACCATGATGTAGACTCATCAGAAATGGCCTTCAAGATTGCTGCTTCTATGGCTTTGAAAGAAGCTAAGAATAAATGTAAAGCTGTATTACTAGAACCAATAATGAAAGTTGTAGTAGATGTACCTGAAGAATATATGGGTAACGTTATGGGAGATTTAACAAGCCGTCGTGGTAAACCACTTGGTCAAGAATCTATCGGTAACTCATTAAGAATAATGGCAATGGTACCATTATCAGAGATGTTCGGATATGCTACTGACTTAAGAAGTAATACACAAGGTAGAGGTAACTTCCAAATGACAAAAGATCATTATGAAGAAGTTCCAAAATCCATCGCTGATGAAATTATTAAGAAAAACAGCGTAAATTAATGAATAATACTTGATTTAATATCAAGAATTAGATAAAATAAATTTGTTATAAGAAAAAAATTAATTAGGAGGAAAACATTATGACAAGAGAAAAATTTGATCGTAGTAAACCACACGTTAATATTGGTACTATCGGACACGTAGACCATGGTAAAACTACTTTATCAGCTGCAATTTCTAAATTATTCTCAAAAGATAAAATGGATTATGCAGATATCGATAAGGCTCCAGAAGAAAGAGAACGTGGTATTACTATTAACACTGCTCATATCGAGTATGAAACAGAAACTAGACATTATGCTCACGTTGACTGCCCAGGCCATGCTGACTATGTTAAAAACATGATCACTGGTGCTGCACAAATGGATGGCGCAATCTTAGTAGTTTCTGCTGCAGATGGTGCAATGCCACAAACAAGAGAACATATCTTACTATCAAGACAAGTTGGTGTTCCTAAAATCGTTGTTTACATGAATAAATGTGACCAAGTTGATGACCCAGAAATTCTTGAATTAGTAGAAATGGAAATTAGAGAATTATTAGGAGAATATGGATTCGATTCAGAATGTCCAGTTATTAAGGGTTCTGCTCTTAAGGCTATCGAAGGTGATCCTGCTGCTGAACAATCTATTAGAGATTTAATGGCTGCTGTTGATACTTATATTGATACACCTGAAAGAGATACAGATAAACCATTCCTAATGAGCGTTGAAGATGTATTCACTATCTCAGGACGTGGTACAGTTGTTACTGGACGTGTTGAACGTGGTAGAGTAAATCTTAACGACGAAGTTGAAATTATCGGTTTAAGAGATACAAGAAAGACAGTAGTTACTGGTATCGAAATGTTCAGAAAATCACTTGATTATGCTGAATCAGGAGATAACGCTGGTATCTTACTACGTGGTATCGCTAGAGAAGACGTTGAACGTGGACAAGTTCTTGCTAAACCAGGATCAGTTACTCCACATCATAAATTCAAAGCTGCAGTTTACGTTCTAAGCAAAGAAGAAGGTGGACGTCATACTCCATTCTTCACAAACTACAGACCTCAATTCTATTTCAGAACAACTGATGTTACAGGTGTTATCGAATTACCTGCAGGTGTTGAAATGGTTATGCCAGGTGACAATGTAGATATTACTGTTGAATTAATTTCTACAGTTGCTATTGAACAAGGAACTAAGTTCTCTATCCGTGAAGGTGGTAGAACAGTTGGTTCTGGTGTAGTTTCTGAAATTATCGAGTAATAAACTATACAAAAAACTCACTTATGTGAGTTTTTTCTATTGTAAATTTTTGTAAAATAATAAAAATTCTCTTTTATTTCTTTTCAACTATGCTATCATTTAATTAAGAGGTAAAGAATATGAAAGAACAATTTGAAAAAAATAACAAGATAAAGATAATAGCAATGGCTCTTTTATCAATTATTATCATTGGAGCAACAATTTCCCTATTTTATGTCAATAAAAAAACAGATGATAATAAGCCAAAAGCTAAAAATCCCATCACTAGCACAACTATACCCAAAGAGTCAGACAAAGACTACGTTGATGCCATATCAATAGACATCCCAGATTATGATAAAACAGACGATAAATATATAACATCGGGATTCACCATCTATAAAGACAATTTATATGCTAACATTGTTTCGGAAAACCTATTAAAAGAATTTAAAGATAAAACCATAACTATCAATAATGGAGAAGGATATTTGATTCAAAAGGATATTACCCAAGTCTTTCGTGTTACCAAGGACAAAGGTGAATACTATTATATTTTTGCTATCAACAGCAAAGGAGAATTATTTTACATCAACAATTTAGTTAATTCGGAATCTAAGAAATTTAAAGTTACTAAGGTTAGTGAGTTAAAAAATATTAAGGACGTTGTAGTTAAAGAGACATATCCTATGTCAGCAGTTGCTATAGACAATAAAAATAAAGAGCATAATTTAGATGATATTATTGATAAATATGCCAAACTAGGAAAAGAAGAGTAATCTTCTTTTTCTTTTGACTAAAACTCTCGTTAATAGTAAAATTATAATAGGTGATAATATGAAGATTGTTGATGATAATATATTAGTTCATATCACTAAGAAAAATCGTGTTAATAGATTTCTCTTTTTGGTTATTGGAGCATTCATTGTTGCTCTAATTTATAACTGCTTCATCGTGCCAAATGATTTAGTATTTGGTGGCATTGGTGGACTTGCCATAATTGTTAATAAAGTATTTAATATTAACATTAATCTTTTTATTAATGTCGTAACCGTTTTTCTCATTATTTTATCTTTGATATTAATGGGAATTAAACACACGAGTTATTCCATTGTTGGCTTTGCTGTCTACACTATTATGATTAATATCACATCTCCGATATCCAATCTTGTCAATGTCAAATTTGATAGTTTTCTCTTTGCGGTAATTATCAATTCTATTATTATGGGATTTGGTTATGGTCTCATTTATCGAACAGGATTTAATACTGGTGGGTCCGACTCCATCGTCCAAATAATTCAACACTTTTTTCATTTGCCCATGGGTCAGGTCTCCAATCTTATCAATGGCATAATCGTTGTAATTGGTGCTGTTAACTTTGGTTTAATTAAAACCATATATGCCATAATATTTCTCAAAATTATGAATTATATATCTGATTATATTATCTTAGGTGTTTCGACATCAAAATTATGTTACATTAAAACTAAGCATACTAAGGAAGTTGAACAATATTTACAAGATCATTTGAGTACGGGATATTCTCTTATTGAATCGACAAATGGTGTTGGCTTCTTAAGAAAACCCATTATCTTTATAGTGGTGCCTAATGATTATTTTTATCACTTAAAAGAAGAAGTTCTAAAAATTGATGAGTCAGCTAAATTTATTTCAAGTGATTGTTATACCGTTGAAAATGGTCATATGAACAAAATAATAAAGATTTAAGTAAATATATTTCATAAATTATTGATTAATGATAAATTTATAATAATTAATAAAAAGATTGTTGAAAACTAAGCAGTAATTAACAATCTTTTTTTATTTAATAATAGGAAGTTTAATGATATAATCTTTATAGGTGAGATTTTATGTACGAATTAGAAGACGATAAAACTGAAATTTCCAAGATCGAAGAGATAGAAGAAATAGAAGAACTTGATGATGATGTCGAAACCTTTAAAGAGGCAGAAGAAAATGTTGAAAACAAAGAAGTTATTGACAATCAAGTAAATAGCAAAGATAATGAAGTAAGTATTATAAAGATGTATGGAGAAATTCTTACAGATAAAGAATACATTACCAATCCAGCCATAGCACGTGATGAAGAGATTAAAAAAATGATTTTAGCGCTTATTACTCCCGACAAAAGTGCTTTGCTTGTTGGTAAACCAGGTATAGGTAAGACAGCTCTTGTTGAAGGACTTGCTTATCGCATTCATCAAAATGATGTTCCTGATGCAATCAAGGGATGGCGCATTATCAAAATAAATTTACCAGCTTTATTGGGAAAAACACTCGTTAACGGAACTGAGGTATCTAAACTTCAACTATTGATAGATGAAATAGATAACATCGAAAAGACTATTCTATTCATCGATGAAGTTCATCTACTTGTTGCTAAAAATGGTGGTTCTGTTGATGTCGACTTTGCCAACATGTTAAAGCCCTACTTGGACCGTGGTCGTATATTAATGATAGGTGCAACTACTAGTGAAGAATATGAAGCCTATATCTTAAGAGATCGTGCTTTTGTTAGACGTTTTATTAAAATTGATATAGCCGAAGCTCAGGGTGATGATGTCGTTAAGATTCTCTTGGGAACCACTCCTAAATTTGAAAAGAAAATGGGTGTTAAACTGGGGTATACCGAATTTCAAAGAGAGAGAATATTTGCCTGGATTGTTGAATACACGAGTGAATATAAGCGTATTTATGAAATCCAAAATAGATATCCTGATATCTGTTTGACAATGATATCTAGTGCCTTCAGTTATGCTATATTTGAAAATGCCGATACAGTAACACTAAAGCATATCTATTTAGCTATGAAAAATACTAATTCCATTTATGATGATGCCAAAGAAAAAGCCTTACTTGACTTTAAGACGCGCTTTGCCGATATGTTAGAAAAAGAGGGAATAGACATCAATGGATTATAAAAAGAGATACCTAAGAGGATTTAACTCCTTGATAAGTATCTCTTTTTTTCATTTCTTTATCAATATCATTTAATACACAGAATTTCTTTAAAAGCCACATGGGTTCAATCAAATCTTCCTTAACTGGATCTCCGGTAATTCTATTTATAACGATATTTTCATTTAAATATTCCAGTTGGTTAATGACAATATCAACATATTCTTCCTTTGTTAATATATGAAAATGTTCTTTTTCATATATATCCGCAAGCTCCGTATTTTTTATAACATGCAACATGTGAATCTTTATTCCGTCAATGCCTAGAGTATTGAGGTATTTAGCTGTTTCAATCATCATCTCTTTTGTTTCGTTTGGAAGACCATTTATTATGTGGACAACCACTCTTATTTTTCTTCTCTTTAATTCTTTTATGCACTTTTCAAAATTAGCTAAATCATGTCCTCGTTTAATGTACTTTAAAGTTTCATCGTGCATTGACTGTAAGCCAATTTCCACAGTCAAAAAAGTTCTTTCGTTTAATTCACTTAAATAATCATAAACCTCATTACTAATAGCATCACTTCTCGTTGCAATATTAAGACCAATGACATTTGGCAACTTTAAAATAGTTTCGTATTTTTCCTTTAATTCCTCTAAAGGAGCATAGGTATTAGTATTAGCTTGAAAATATCCAATGTATTTTGCTTCGGGCCACTTTTTATGTAAAATACTGCGAACTTCATTAAACTGTGTTACCAAATCATCACCCTTATTACCAGCAAAGTCCCCGGAACCTAGTTTGGAACAAAATATACATCCACTTCCTCCGTTAACTTTATTAGGACAAGAAAAACCCCCATTTAGGCTTACTTTAAATACTTTGGAATTAAACTTCTTTTTATAAAAACAATTAAGTGTATAATAGCGTTTATTATCAATTGTATTTTTAAACATAATTATCGCCTCTTAATAATATTTTATCATAAAATAAGAGCAATAGTTTATTGCTCTTTAATGCTAATTAATTTTAAAAATTTTTTATGTTTTTCTTCTTCTGCTAATTTTGCATCTAACTTCTCAATTTCGTGTTTCTTTATTTCCTCATAAGGAACATCAATATCATCAGCAGTCCATGTCTTAAGATTTGCCGAATATACGGCAGATATTTTAACTCCCTCCGCAGTCATTATGCACATTAAATGATTATGTAAGGAACTAGGACTGCTAGTTGTTATATCATCATAGATAAAGAAATTATTACCATCGACATCTTCTATATTTGTGTGTTCATCACCAATATATCCTTTTGTATTCAAAGAATACATTTTACTATTGTTGATTATTACTATACCATCATTTTTAGTCATTGTTGGAATGCCATCTAACTTTCCATTATTTATAAATGAATCTGTTTCTTTGTCATATTCATAATGATAATACTCTGACCACTCAGTACTTTCCTCATGAATGCCATTTCTCACTTCAAAGATAAAGTGATTACCTGCTCTTGTAATTGATTTTACATATTGAGCTAATTTAAAATCTTGGTTTATGCCATCGGCTAATTCATATCGTGCTTCCTGGCCCATTAAATTATCACTTACTCTTCTGACAATTGTATATGTCCCATAGCATAACTCTCCACCTTGTGAATTAGTATGATTAACCCATACCTTTGCAATGGCTAAGTTATCCTTAAATTCTAACTCTCCTTCATCAACTATCTTACAATATTCAATATCTTCAAATTCATCAACATCTAAATATACCATATTTACCTCCTAAGTTGTTTTATATTTTAATTCAAAAGTATAAAAAAGTAAATAAAAACATTTACTTTAGTAAATATATGTAATATTATAAAGTCAAGAGGTGAATGTATGAAAAAATCATATATTATTGCTGGAATACTTGAAGTAATCTTCGTTGGTCTTATTTATTACTTCTTTTTACCAGCTATAAATCCTACAAGTATAGGATTTTGGGCATTTGTAGTTGTTGCTCTAATGGGATTCGCATTTTTCTTTGGGATTGCCGAAGCAACAAAAGAAGTTGTCCATTTAAGATCGACTAGAAAAAACGAAGTAGAGTTGGTGAAAGTAGTTTCTATTCCATTAGTGCTTATATGTCTCATAGTATTAGGTATACTGGTAATTGACTTTGTCTGTTCGCCAATATTCAATGCCAGTAGTTATGCTCGACGTATAACAGTTGACGAATCTGGGGACTTTACTAAAGACATCGCCGAAGTAGACTTTAAAACTTTGCCTTTATTAGATCGTGATTCCAGTGAAAAACTAGGGGATCGCGTTATGGGACAGATGAGTGAGTTGGTAAGTCAATATTACGTAAGTGATCAATATACTCAAATAAACTATAAGAATGATATCTTGCGTGTAACACCACTAGAATATGCCGATATAATTAAGTGGATATCTAACCGCAAAGAGGGAGTCAAAGGTTACATTACTGTTAATTCAGTCAATGGAAATTCAGAATTGACAAAACTAGATAAAGGTATGAAATATATGCCAAGTGCCTTCTTCAGTGAAGACTTGTATCGTGTATTGCGATTCAAATATCCAACGACATTATTTGCCGATCCAAAATTCGAAATAGATAATGATGGCAATCCATACTGGGTTATTCCAACTTATAGTTATACGGGAATTAGTTTGAAAACTCGTGTAACTGGAGTAGTAATACTTGATCCAATAACTGGAGAATCTAAAAAATATAAAATTGAAGATGTACCAAACTGGGTAGATAATGCCTATAATGCTGATTTAATAATTGAACAAGTAGATGACTGGGGAAATTATAAAGGAGGATTCCTAAATAGTATCTTTGGTCAAAAGAATGTCGTTAATACGACTGAGGGATATAACTATTTAGCTATGGATGACGATGTATATCTCTATACGGGAATCACCTCTGTCTTAGCTGATGAGTCAAACCTAGGATTTATTCTATCAAATATGCGTACTGGGGAAACCACATTCTACAGTGCAGCCGGAGCCGAAGAATTCAGTGCTATGGCCTCTGCTCAAGGACAAGTTCAACAGATGAACTATGTATCAACATTCCCATTGCTTATTAACTTAAACAACAAGCCAACTTACCTTGTAAGTTTAAAAGATGCTGCAGGATTAGTTAAGATGTATGGATTTATTGATGTAGCAGATTATCAAAAAGTTGTAGTAACAGATGCTTCCAAAGGAATAGATGCTGCTGCCCAAAATTATTTAAATAATTATGCTGATGAAATAAGCGATGATATTATTGCTAAAAAAGATATTACAATCAAAAATATCAAATCCGCAACTAAGGGAGGAAATACATACTTTTATATTACTTCTAGTGATAATAAAAAATATGTAGCTTCCATTAATTTAGGGGATTCTCTAGCATTCTTATCTAGCGGAGATAAATTAACTATTGGTTATTACGAAAAAGAATCAGATATAATTGAAATAGTAAAAATATATTAACATAAGCCCTTAGGGGCTTTTTTCATGTGATTACTAGCTATTGAAAATATCATACGCTTTTTGCTATAATAATGCATAGGAAGTGTGAAGTATGAATAAAAAATTAATAATAACTATAATTACAATTTTAATTATTGGAGGTGTTGGTATAGGTTCTGCTTTTACGCTAGCTAATAAAAATAAAAATAAGAGCAATATATCTATTATTACCTCTACTACTACTGAAAATAAAATTATTAATAAATATGATTACTTACGCAGCCTTGGATATGATTGTGGCAGCAAAGGTTTAAAACATTAAAGTATATAAAATGTAAATATTCTTAAAATTTTTATCAGCAAATAGTTTGTTGTAATTTTGTTGCATTTTATTAAGACTATAAATTCTTAACATTTCAAATCACACTTTTACCGCTAAATTACTCTTTTTATCTTGAATATTATATCTTAATTGATATAATATTGATATTGCAAAGGGCTGAGTTTTATGATACAGAAAAATATTGGTGAATATATTGCTAAGCTGCGAAAAGAGAAAAACTTAACGCAACAACAATTAGCAGAACAGATATATGTTACTAGGCAAGCAGTTAGTAAATGGGAACAAGGAAAGACCTTCCCTGATAGTGAATCTTTAGCAAGATTAAGTAAAGTTTTTAAAGTGCCAATAGAAGAAATTCTATTTCACGCTTATCAAATAGATAATGTTACAAATGATGATTTATTAAAACAACAGCTAGAATTACAAACAATTTCAAATAGCAGCTTAGATAGTCCAAGAATTTTAAATGACGAGGGGAAGAATACCTTTGATAAATTTACTACAAATAATATTATAATAAATTTATACAATTCATATAACGAATATTATATAAAATCAAAAAAGAGATTTTATATAATCATAATAATTATTATAACTTTTATATTATCATTAGTATCAATTTTAGCTATTCATTTGTATAATTCCGTAAGTGTTTACAATATTTTTGGAGAAAACTCATCTTTTTCTGTCACTGATGGAATGATATTTTTAACAAATGAAAAGTATTATTTTCAAATTGGTCAAATCATTTCTAAGAAAGAAGAAAATATAAATAATTTAGAATTATACTATTATAACAAAGATCAAGAACGTATCACTATGTATAAGACTAATAATTTCAACAATGCTGGTATTTTTCTAAGAGACTATTTAGGTTATAATGCTTATTTCAATTTAAACTCTTTAGATGCTATGCTTAATAGTTTATCAATAGATTATATATTAGAGGATGGTACAGTAGAAACTTTAAATCTTAGATTAGAAAAAGAAAAGATAAATAAAGTCTTTAGTAAATCTAGTCTTCCTGAAGTAATTGAAGGTACTAATATTACTTCTAAATATGAAATAAATGATTTAAATCAATTTATAAAAAAGAATTTTAAAAAGAATGATGATGGTTATCAATATATTAAAAAAGAAAACAATAAATCAATAGTATGTGATTATATAGATGATATGTTAATGATTAATATTACTGATGAAAATGTAATGGAAATTTGGCAATTTGATCTAATGAATAATTGTCTATCATATCAGAAGTATGAAGATAATGTATTTATAGAAGAAGTGTCTATAGATTTAAATAATATTTCAGATAATAATAAAGAATATTATAGCAACTTTGAAGAAATTTTAAATAAAATAAAAAGCAACTTTAGCTAATTTTAGTGTTTCAGTTGCGCAACTCTAGCGAAAGCAACCGATTGTTGCTTTTCTTTTTATGCCTATATTATTTATAATAGGGTTAAAGAAGGAGAAGTGAAATGAAAAAGATAAGATATGTAATTTTAATGCTTATAATAATGCCATTCATAAATGTATATGCAAAAAATCTTGAATCTAAAGATATATATTATATTAATGGATATAATGTGGAATTTACTAAAGAGGAATATGATTTTATATCTCAATTCTATTGGGAAGGTTATCAAGATAAAATGACAGTAATTGATTATCAAGATTTTGTTGACTCTAATATCATAAATGGAGAGATTGAAACGATAAATTTAAATCCTATAATGTCTAGGGATACTACGATTAGTGAACCAAATAAGACATTAAAAATAAGTAAGAGTTGTAGTACTAATTGTGCTATTTCTGTTGTAGCAACTTGGAAATCAACACCTACTACTAAAAGTTACGATGTTATAGGTGCATATTTAAACAAAACAAAGCTTATAACCAATCCAATAACAAAGGCTTATACATCATCAAGTACAAATACTTCATCAGAAATTAAGAAAGATACTAATGGGTTTGGTGTCTCGATATTATTGCCTTCAAGCGGAACAAATTATATAGTCAATCAAACTTATTATGTTAGTAAGGGCGGAACAGTATATGCAAGTTATCAACATGCAAAAAATTCAATAAGTCTAGCAAACAGTAAAAAATATACTATATCGTCAAGTGGATATGGGAGCGTATTTAAATTTAGTGGAACAGGCATAAATGTATATGATCAGATGAATGGTGTTTCAATAACCGTATAAAAGGAAAAATAAAAAAATGAGTTTATCTAGAAATATTATAGAAATAACTATACGGCGGCATATTGTAAGCATTGAAAAAGTAAAAAAATATTATAAAAATAGAAAGAGATAAGAAAATGAAAATAATAAAAAAACTAAGTTTATTAAGTATAATGTTACTAGCATTAATAACTAACACATCAGCACAAGAGGCACTATCTATCGGCACAGATTTTGGGAAAGGACTAGACAGCTCAGGTGAAGCGATTTATGCAGGAAATTCGTATGCATCATTAGGTTACCATTCTTTTATTGATATTGTACCTACAGTATCTTCATTGGAGAGCGATATAAAACAATATAATACATCTAAAAATACCTCTGGAGCATTCTTTTTTCATGGGCACGGAGCAAAAGAATACATTGGTTGGGATTATTTAGGAAAAGGAAATAATTATTCAACTGGCTTCATTCAAGATGGAGTAGGCACAATAACTAATTACAAAAAGATTTCTTCGTTGAATTTAAACAAAACAAAAATAGGAATTTTTATGGGATGTAACACTGCACAGACAACCAATAACATATCAAAGTATGCACAAACTAAAGGTGTAAAAGTTACAACTGGATGGGTTTATGAAATTATTGAAGGTGAAACTGACAAATGGAATGAGGCCTTTTTTAGCAAACTAAAAAGTGGAAAAACTTTCAGGGACTCTTATAAGTACGCAAATTCTTTATCATATACTCATAACGAAAACATGAAGACACATAGAGTGTATGGTGATGCGACAGTTAAAGGAACAGCTACTACAACAAACGCGGCGGCAGCAAATGTGCTATATGAAAACATGGATATAGATAATCGAAAGAAACTAACTATATCAATAAAAAACAAAAATGATATTAAAACTTTAATTACTCAAAATATAAAAAATAATTTTGATGAAAACTTTAATGAAAATGATTATGAAATGGAAGTATCAGAAAGTCCAGATGGCACAATCTATGATTTTAATTATATGTTAGATGGCGCAAAAACAGAACATGGATATACAGCATTAGTTGAAAACAACACTATTGAATTATATGATAATATGGATGACTTTAAAAATAAAATAATTTCTAATTATCGAACCGAATATAGTAAAACAAATGCCACTGATTTAGATAATACTAAAGTAATAAATGAATATGCAGAAGAAATATTAAAGAAATATAAAGAACAATATAAAGATTATGTAGTTTCTTTACACTCGACAAAAAAGACATATGATGATAATGAAAAAAGAATAGTATTAAATTTGTACATCAAAGTTACACATAAAGAAACAGGAGCAACATCAATATATAGGGAGATCTTATAGATGAAAAAAGAACATATTATATTAATAAGCATAATAGCAATAGTAATTACAGTTGCACTTATAATTTTTCTTAATAAAGACATTCTAAAGAATACTGCAACAATAGATGAAAAGAAGATGTTTAAAATAAGTCTAGAAAATAAGAATTGCGATTCAGAAGAAAAAGTCATATACACATATAAAGATGGTAAAAAGATTTATTCGAAATGTGGCGAAGTATATTATATAGATAATAAAGAAAAAAAGATGCTTTTATCAGAAGCTTTAGAAAACGAATTATTAACTATCGATGATATCTCGAATCAAATGGAAAACATTTTAGGTCTATACGATGGAGGAACAATTGTCTATCAATATAATGCTGAAAAAAAATCTTTATCTGAGGATAGTTTCAAATTAGAAGTATGTAATAAAATGCAAGGTAGTAAAGATATTCAATTTTTATCTATCACATCAACAGAATATAAATGCGTTAAATAAGTAATAGAAAAGAGATAATACTAAATAAGAATATCTAGTTGGTAAGTTTAAAAGCTCTTAAGGGCTTTTTTCATGACAAAAAAGTTGTTTTTAAATAGTTAAGATATATGTTATACACGTATGATAAAAAGTGATATAATTAAATTAAGAAAGAGTTGTATAGGTGAAAAATGAATAAGAAAAAAAATATTATTAATTTCAGTTGTTTTAGTTTTAACAATAGTAGCAGTTATTGTGGGAATTTTAGTAGTAAAAAATGATAAGGACAATAATCGTGTAAAAGAATATAAAGTTATTGATAATAATTTAGAAAGTAATTATGTAAGTTTAGAAATTGCTAAGAGCATAGATGTCTCATCATTTATGAAAGAACTTGTTAAACTTAGCAATGATGAAAAAGAATTAACATTCACTTTATTAAAAAAATATTCAAGCATGAATGATGTCTTAAATATTATTAAGGATTACGATTCAGATTTCAGCGAATCAAATTACAAAATAAAGTATAATCTCCCATATGATGATAAAAGCTCAGGAGTAGTATTCATCACTTACTATATAGTTGACAGTAAAACAGCATTAGCATCATCGTCATCTACCATTCAAAATATTCAGATTGAGACCAATAAAGCATATATGCTTACAATTGATTCCGCAAAAATTGATTCCATAAGTTTAGCCGGGGTAAAAAAAGATAATCTTGATACAATAAAGTCTATAGACAACAAAAAATTAATTCAGATAGTTAATAACTTTAAAGGAATTGAAAAGGAAAAGGCTCTTTTAGAAAAAGATAAGCAAAACATCTTCAAATCAGGAGATATCTTAAATAATGATAATACTATAAAGAAAAGTGCATTGCCTGATGATGTTATATCTTACAATGAATCATTTTCATTTGATTACAATACTCAGAAACTAAAATATCGATTTTTATCAACTGTTGAATTTGGTGAAGGCTACTATATTGAAATAGACCTCAATTAGTATTGCAATCATAAGATATTTATATTTGCACAAAAAGAATTGCCATTTTATGTCACAATTCTTTTTTTTAATGATATTTTATGTTATATTGATATAACAAGGATGTGATTAGATGATTAAACAAAATAGTAGGGGAACCTTAATAGTTATTTCAGCACCAAGTGGTTCTGGTAAAGGAAGTGTTATAGAAGGTCTTTTAAAAAATGATAGTAAAAACAGATGGCTATCTGTTTCTACGACATCTCGTCCCATAAGGGAAAATGACATACCTGGAAAAACTTATAATTTTGTAACTAAGGAGGAATTTGAAAAAAAGATAGAAGAGGGATATTTTCTAGAATATACCAAGTATGCTGGTAATTACTATGGTACGCCAAAAGAATTTATTGGTGATAAACTAAAAGCCGGAATTGATGTGATTTTAGAAATTGAAATTGAGGGAGCTAATAACATCAAAAAGCTTGTTCCTGAGGCTCTATTTATCTTTATTATGCCTCCATCAATTAAAGAGATGGCTAAAAGATTGAGGAATAGAGGTACGGATAGTAAAGAAAAAATCCTTGAAAGATTCCATACAGCTTACAAAGAGATAAATGAAGTAACTAAGTATAATTATGTCGTTGTCAACGATATATTAGAAAATGCCATTGCTAAAGTCGAAGCGATTATAACAAGTGAAAAATGCCGAGTAGATCGTATCGAAGAAGTGTTCTTAGATACCAAAGAAGAGGAAATCCACGAATTATTGATAGACGATAAAGAATTCATAAATGAAGACATAAATATCTAAAGAGTAAGAAATTGCTCTTTTTTATTTGCATTTTTTCTAAATTAAGTGTAAAATATGAATATTTAAAAGAGGGGGAATTTTCGTGAGAAAGAAGAGGTTTAAATTATTCGCTGGAATGGCCGTCTTATCGGCAAATTTGCTATTTACTGGTTGCAGTTCTAAAACTCCTGATACTGAAGAAGTCGTTATGGAAAGTACAGAAGATACCATTGAAGAATCAACAGACAATATTGTCTTACAAACAATACCCGCATCCTCAACAGCAAGTGAAATCTTAGCAGCAGCAGTAGAAAACTATGATGAATTTTCGGAAGAAAGAGCAATATTTGAACACTTAGTATCCAACAGTGAGATGATCTACACAGATGAATTTAAGAATCTTGAAGATATATATATAAACTGGAATGCAGAAACTAATAGATATGAAATAATAGCTGAAAAAGGTGAAACTAAGTTTGAAATTAACTTAGAAGATGCGAGTTTATTAAATTTTTTAATTCATCAAACTAGTTGCAAGGAATTAATAATATCCCATGATAAAGATGAAGCTTTATTATTATCTTTAACTTCCTGTGATACGATAAAAAGCATCATTATTAATGATTGCAATATTGCATCAATTGAAAATATAAGTTGTCTAACAAATTTAGAAAAATTAACCATTAATAATTGTCAAAATATTACGGATTTATCACCAATAGAAAATTTAACAAATTTAAAAACAATTGCTATAAATGGAACACGTATTGCTGATATATCTGTTCTTGCTAACCTAAAGAATCTTACTACTCTAAATCTAAAATGCAATGAGATAACTAATCCCGAAGTATTAGAAGCTCTAGAAAACTTAACTGTTTTAAGTCTTCAATTTAATCGCATAAGTGATGTTGAAAAATTGAGTGGATTAGTAGCATCAGGTCTGATCTCTGAAGAAGAAGCCTCGGGTATCGTCGAAAGTTGTGAAAAACATAGATTAAGTTTTACAACCGATAATTATCAGGAAGAGGCAAAAGTTCTTTATATTAGTTATATAGATTCTAAAGAGGCATACTTTGTTGAACTCCGCAATGAAAATCAAGAGATGGTTGCCTTTGCCTTAACACCAGATCCTTTTGACTTTTACAATATATCAGAGGATACTCCCAATTGTACGGGAATTAAATTAACTAACATTCCAAGTGATTTCATGCATTTTAGTATTGCTGATACTTCTAAATATGATGCCATGGTAATCGATCACTGTGATATTGATAGTCTATCTTTTGTCGATGATTTTGAAAATCTGACATATCTCTCTATTGAAAATTGTCCTAATCTCGTTGATCCATTTGAGTGGGGACCCTTCAATATCTACAAAATGGATCATTTAAAAACCTTAATCGTCAAGGGTACAAGTATCAATAATTTTGATGAATTAAAAAACTTTTCTGCTCTTGAAGAAGTGGAACTAAGGGATAATGATGTAACTGATTGGGGATTTTTAATGTACATTCCTAATTTAAAGATTGCCTTTATCGGCATTGATAACTACCCTGTTGATGCAAGGCCCCTGGAGACCATTCAAGAAGCAGGAGTATATGTTAAAGTAACGGGATATAACTTGCCACCAGTAGATGAATATAATAATGAAACATTAGATGGTGAAGAATTAGAAGAAACAACAGATAATCAAGATCAAACTCTTGGAAAAACTCCTAATCAATAAAAGACAATTTTTGTCTTTTTTTAAATGGTATATATTTCTTTTTCTTAAAAAATAACTTATAATTAATCTTGACAATGGAGGAATACATAATGAATGAATTAATAATAAAAGAATTGACTTCCGAATTAAACATCAGCGGAAATCAAATCGAGACGACATTAAAGTTGTTGGAAGAGGGAGCAACCATTCCCTTTATCGCTAGATATCGCAAAGAAGCCACTGGAGCTTTAGATGAAAATCAAATTAAAGCAATAGGGGATTTATATACCTATTATCAAAACTTATTAGAAAGAAAAGAGGCTGTTATACGCCTAATTGCCGAGAAAGATCTTTTAACAGATGAACTAAAGGACCAAATAATGGCATGTAAAAAACTTACTGAAGTAGAGGATTTATATCGTCCATATAAAGAAAAGAAGAAGACGAAAGCCAGTGAAGCAATCAAAGCTGGTCTTGAACCTCTTGCCAAGATGATCATGTCTCTACCAACGTCAGGTTCTCTAGAGGGAATGGCTCAAAAGTTTGTATGTGAAGCTGTTCCTGATACTAAAGCCGCTCTAGAAGGTGCTGGATATATTATCGCTGAATGGATAAGTGACAATGCTTATTATCGCAAATGGATAAGAAATTATATGTTTAAATCTGGTGTCATTACATCTAAGATAAAGAAAAATGCTAATGATGAAAAGAAACTATATGATATGTATTATGATTTTAGTGAACCAGTTAAGCAAATAAAACACTATCGTGTACTCGCATTAAATCGTGGAGAAGATGAAAAGATACTAACAGTAGGAATTGATGTCGATAATGAAGCTATTGTTGAATACTTAGAAAAGAAGATTTTAAAAGTGTCTGGATCTATTGGAGAAAATCTCATAAAAGATGCCATTAAAGATTCTCTTAAACGTCTAATTATGCCAAGTGTTGAGCGCGAAGTGAGAAGTGAATTAACGGAAAATGCTGAAGAAAAGGCCATTAATACCTTTGGTGTTAATTTAGAGCATCTATTATTAACTCGCCCAATTAAGGGAATGGTTGTCTTAGGATTTGACCCTGGATACGTTAATGGCTGTAAATTAGCCGTTGTAGACTCCAATGGAAAGTATTTAGATTCTACTGTAATTAAACCCTTTTTAAATGGATCTAATCAAGATAAATATATCCAACAAAGTAAGGAAATTGTTAAAAATCTCATTGAAAAATATCATGTCGATATCATTTCTATTGGAAATGGAACGGCATCTCGTGAATCTGAAAAATTCTGTGCTGAAATGATTAAGGAATATAATTTGCCTTGTAAGTATATAATAACTAGTGAAGCGGGAGCATCAATCTACAGTGCATCAAAACTGGCTATCGAGGAATTTCCTGATTTAGCTGTTGAAAAAAGAAGTGCTGTATCTATTGGAAGAAGACTTCAAGATCCCCTTTCAGAATTAGTTAAGATTGATCCCAAATCTATTGGTGTTGGGGAATATCAATATGATGTTAATCAAAAATCTTTGGGAGAGACTCTCGATTTTACCACTTCTAAAGTTGTTAACGAAGTGGGTGTAAATATCAATACAGCTTCCAAAAGTATCTTAAAATACGTATCAGGATTAACAAAATCTGTCATCGAGAATATAATAAAATATAAAGAAGAAAAGAAGATAGTTAATCGCGAAGAAATTAAAAAAATCAAGGGCATGAGTGAAAAGGTCTATGAGCAATCTATAGGTTTCTTACGTATTCCCGATGGCGATAATCCTCTAGATAATACGGGAATCCATCCTGAAAGTTATGAACTAACTAATAAGCTATTAGATACACTATCTTTAGATATCAAGGATATAAACCAAGAATCCTTCAAAGAATCCCTAAAGAAAGCGAATGCCCAAACTTTAGCAAATACCTTAAAGGCCGATATCTTTACTATTGAAGATATAATCAAAGAACTTGGAAATCCCGGATTAGATCCTCGTGATGAATTAGAAGCTCCAATTTTAAAAAGTGATATATTACACATAGAGGATTTGCGCGTAGGTATGGAGTTACAAGGAACTGTAAGAAATGTTGCATCATTTGGTGCCTTTGTCGATATTGGCTTACATGATGATGGATTAATTCATATTTCCAAAATGAGTAAGTCATTTGTCAAAAATCCTAATGACATAGTAAACGTTGGAGATATCGTCAAATGTTATGTTGATAACATCGATTTAGAAAAGCAAAAGGTTCAATTAACGTTAATAAAACCATAAAATTATAAAAAATTTTCAAAAAAGTATTGCAATTAGATGATATTATGATATAATTCTAATTGTCTACTTGATGCGGGTGTAGTTTAATGGTAGAGCTTCAGCCTTCCAAGCTGATAACGTGGGTTCGATTCCCATCACCCGCTCCATTAATGCCCAATTAGCTCAGTCGGTAGAGCGCACGGCTGTTAACCGTTAGGTCGTAGGTTCGAGTCCTACATTGGGCGCCATTAAGTAGATTACCAACGAGAAATCGTTGTTTTTTATATGTTTTAAAAAATTGCTTCTCATTTACTCCATTATAATAATGAAGAAATAAGAAGTATGGTATATGATATTATTGAAAAGTATTCAGAGATAAAAATGGTAAATTATTTAAATACAAGTATCATAGGGTATCCATATCAAGCACCTATTATGATATATATAGATGGAACTGTGATGAAATTTATGAAATAGCGAATAAATTAGAAAAAGATATAACATTTATAGAAGAAGTGTATTTATCAATGATGCATATAAATCCTATGTGTTTGTTCTAAAAAAAGTAAATTTTTTCTTTTTTGTAAGTATGCAACAACTTTACATATATAATAAAAAATTAGATAAAAATTACTAAGAAATATGATACCATTAACGTAGAAGGTGACTAGAATGAAAAATAAATGGTTATCAAGTTTGCCCCAAATGGAAAATTTTACTGTTAATACTAGCCATACGGAATATTACATTCAATATTCTCAAACAAAAAAGCAGTATCCAAAGTAAATGAAGATTGGAAAAACGTTAAGAATATAATTGGAACACTTGAAAGAGATATCATAGCAATGAAAGATTTTATTGATTCAGATGACTATAGATTTCAAACAGATAGCTTAATTAAATCTATGGAAAATGCTATAGATGCTATAGATACTAATTTTGTGAAATTATTTACGACAGTAGTAGCTCGTATGAATGCTGCAGCTGAATCTGACGATTGATTTGCCGGTACAGCATCTATGTATGCTGAGTATATAGCAACAACTATTCTTGGACTTAGTGGTGCTAAAGGAATTAAAGCCAATTTAGAGGCATTTAATAATGAAACTCAAGTTTCCCCAAAAGCAACTACTGAAGAACCTAAAAAAGCTGGGTTCTGGGGTAGAGTAGGTGCGACTCTTGGAACTTTTGCATCAGGTTTTGTTGAGGGAGTAGTAAATATTGGCGAGATGGTAACTGATGCGGCAACGATTGGAACAGCAGCCTTGTTAACTCCCCTTACAGCAACTGCTGATGCAGTGGGAGCAGTATCATCTGCAATTACAGGAACAGAATACAAATCTAGTACAGCGAGTATGTGGAAGGATACAGCTGGATTTGTTTCAAAAGATTACTCAACTGATTGGTTCGATAGTTATTATGAAAATACAGCTCTTGGAAAAACATTGAAGAATAATTCGTATGCCTTTGAATTTACAAGAGGTGCAGGCAAATTAACTGGAGAAGTAGTAACTGTAAATGCTGTAGGAAGTGCAGTTAGTGCACTAAGTTCAGGAGCCCAAGCGGTATCTAGGGGAACTTCCTTGGTTAGCAGTAGCGGAGGAGCAGCAACGAGTAGCTCCGCTCAATTAGCACTGACTAGCGGAAGTTCGTTGCCAGCTGTTAGATCTGCTGGAGCAATAACTAAAGCAACTGGAGCAGCATACTCATCTGTTGGTAATGGAGGTATAGTGGCTGAAGTACTAGATGCCTCTGGAAACGTAATTGGAACAACAACTGCAAGGGTTGTATCATCAACACCTATAAGTTCTGGAGCTAATGTATTTAGAACAGCTGCAAATATTGTTGGAAATGCATCACGAAATGTCGGAACAGCTGCTGCAAATTCATCGGCCGGTGTTACTGCTGCAAGTATAGCTGCAGTTGGTGGAACAGCTGAAATAATAAATCAATCAAATAATTCAAACACATAAGTGACTGCTTAAAGTTAATATAATGATAAGATTATAAAAATAATAAAATAAAAAGGAGAGATAGAAAATGGAAGAAAAATATTTACCTATTGGTACAGTAGTAATGCTTAACGGAGGAACAAAGAGAACTATGATAGTTGGATTTTGTCCTATAGCCGAAGATGGAAAGAGATATGATTATATCGGATGCTTATATCCAGAAGGAGTTGTGTCTCCAAACGAATCATTACTATTCAATCATGATCAAGTAGAGAAAATCTATGCAAAAGGTTTTACTGATCAAGAGCATGAGGAATTCATGACAAAGTTAAAAGAAATCATTATTAGAAAAGAAAATGAGTAGTAAAGGCTAGCAAACTATTGCTAGTTTTTATATTGTGTTATTTTATAATTTTATGAATTATTTCAATTAGTCGACAACTTTTCACAAAATTATAATAATAAATCAAAACACTGAAACTCAAAAAAATAGAACTACAATCACTTTTAAATTTATTGTATAATAAAATCAGTAGATTGGAGAAAAAATATGAAATGTAATATAGAATACATTGGCAAATCCAGACAGGGGATAACAAAATATTATTGTACTGTTCATAAGTCTTTTGCCTATGATAAATTCGGAAACAAACTTGATGAATGTCTTTGGAGTAATAAAGAAATATATGATAATATATTAAATATTAAGCAAACCGAAATAAAGAGTCTAAAAATAATATATGCAAATATATTAGAAAGTGTAATACCAAAGATAATAATAAATAATAATGAATTCAATGGAGTTTTAGAATATGACCAATCCTTATTAACCTATAAAGATTTTGGCGGAATAATGCTTGCCAAACTAAATAAAGTCTCATTGGAAGTAGTAAAATGTAGTCACTGTGGTCGCTATCACTCTGATAATGGACAATTTGCCTATACGCCACATAGAGTTCACTTATGTTTATACTGTGGACATTTATTTAGAGCAAAAGAAAAGAATATTGGAAGTGAACTGGCTATGCTTTATACTATTCCCGATATTATTTTAAAAGATAAAGTGCTTGAGATAGATAACTATTGTTGTGTAGAATATGATATGTTAAAAGGGACCTTACTTATAAATAACCAAGTAATAAATAAAGTTTTATTTAAAGGTAAAGAACTTGATATAGTTGAGTTTTTAAATTACCTTTTAAAGGATAACTTTTAAGTGCATCAAAAAAGAACTATTAAAAAAAGAGGAGTAAATTCAGAATATGAGAGATATAGAAAAAACAATCGAAAATATGATAGACAAGCAAAGTGTTTGTTTCATAAGTTCTATTGATGATGAAAACTATCCAAATATAAAAGCAATGCTAAAGCCAAGAAAAAGAATAGGATTAAAGGAGTTTTATTTTTCAACAAATACTTCTTCTATGAGAGTGCATCAGTATAAAAACAATCCCAATGCTAGTATATATTTTTGTCATAAAGGGATAATTAAGTATGTTGGTGTTATGTTAAAGGGAAAAATGGAAATCCTCACAGATCAAGAATCCAAAAATATGATATGGAAAAAGGGCGATACAATATTTTATAAAAAAGGCGTTACTGATCCCGATTATTGCGTTTTAAAATTTACTGCAACAAGTGGTAGATATTATTGTGATTTAAAGACAGAAAATTTTAATATTGACTAATTGCTAATTTATAGGAAAGAGAATATGAACAATGAAAGTATTTCAAAATATACATTTATAAAATAGTAAAAGCCGAATTTAATCTAACCGATTACACTTTATATATGAGAAAAATTAAAAAGTAATTAAATTATAATTATTGTAATCAATATATTTACGATTAATGTATTTTTTGATACAATTTTAATAGAAAGAGGGAGAGAAAATGAAAAAAATATTTTCAAGTTTTATTATAATTTTATGTACGTTATGTTTTGTTACAGGATGTACTGAAGAAAAGGTCGAAGACCAAAAGAAAGAAGAAGTAAAGGGAAATTGTACTGTCGTAGAATGTATGAAAAAGATTAAAGCAACAAACACCATGGAAGAAATTACTGAAATCATCGGATTTGAATCTACTACCGATGCCATGATTGGAAGCGATCCAATTTGGAAGTTTGACTCTAAAAATTGGATAAGTTACAAAACTTATGGTGAAGATGATGTAACTATCCAAGCAACAGTTAATAAGGAGAGCATTAAAGATGACAAAATAAAACTACCATCATCAAGTGATTTGAAAAAAGATTTAAATAATGGTTCATTCACATATGAAGAACTTGTTGAAAAAATCGGTGGTGAGGGAACTTTGACGAGTATATCCAAAGGTTCACTTAGCTATACATGGGTAGACAAAAACGGACAAAGATTAGGAGCAACATTTAACAACAAAAGCGGTAAATGTACAGTTGCAAGTTATAGATAATATGTAAGGCAGATAATCATCTGCCTTTTATGCTACAATTATATCAATAAATTAAATAATTTAGTTAATTGAGGAATATAGAGGTTAGATTTTTTATGAGATTAATAGATTACACAGGTAAATTAAATAATCATGATGATTATTTGGCAATCATAAATAAATTAGAAAATAACTGTCAGTATATAGAATATGTTTTAATAAATGACGAGGAAATAGAACTTTTAGAAAAATTTGAGGATTGTATTATTTCATTTGAATCAAAAAATAAATGGTGGGGAACAAAATCTAGTCAAAAAAATAAAGTATACAAGATAAAGGCGTCAAAAGAAATTTTTAAATATCTAAAACAATTTGAAACATTTTGCAAATACACCATGTCTAGCAGTAGTGATATTGTCGAAGAAACTGACTTTGGCCTAAACGATATTGCCTTTTTGGATGAAAAAGAAATACCGTTATTATTCACTACCACTCACGAAGGTTATATTACCGTTCGTGATGATATACTTCGATAAATTGGAAATCAAGAAGAAGAGTTATGAACAAGAAAAAATATATTGCAACTTAATTGGTAAAAAAAGCTAATTAAGTTGCTTCTTTTTTTATCCCTTAAATTGCTCCTTTATCGTTATTTATCGACTATTTTTTCTTGTATATTTAATCGTGTTTTGCTATAATTATCTTAAGATAGGAAGTGTAATTATGGTTGATTATAGTAAAGCTGCAACTTCTAAGGCCGCCAAAGAAGCTTTTGATAGCACTGTTGTTTCCCTAATTTCGGAGATTAATAAAATCAAAGAAGAAAATGAAACTGAATGGAATAAGGTTGAAGAATATCGCAAGGGAAGAGCTGCGATTATCGAAGATATTATCCCTATTTTAAAGGCTCATAACATAAAATTAGAAAAGCCATTAAGCCGTTGCAACCACGAAGAATTAATGAGTGAATTGCGTCAAGCAGCAGATACTTTACCATATGAACCACGTGAAGAAGTCGAAGTAGCCATGGTCCGAATTGACGGCAGATACACTCAAATAGTCGAACAATCAAAGAAATTAGAAGCTATAAGTGCCAAATTAGCTAAATTTCATCTTCCAGAAAAAGACTATGAACAAGAAGTTGTAATTTCTTTTGAAGATTTAAAAAGAAAACATGAAAGCAAAATAGAAAAAAATGAAGAACCAGTGCCAACTAGAGAATCAAGAATAACTAAAACAGACGAAGAATTAGAAGAAGTAGTAAATGTATCGAAGGCAAATGAAGAACTTCTTGATAGTTTAGATGAACTAATCGAAGAAGAAAGAGAAAAATCTAATCCTTCAGAAGAAGATGAACATATTCCAATGATCATTGAAGAAAGTGATATACTTGCCATTGAACCAAGTGATGATTCTGATGAATTTGGTTTTGATGATGCTTTTGATAGTCTATTTGAAGAAGAAAGAGAAGATGACGCATCCTTGATGGAAGAATTCCTAGAAAGCAAAGACGACATTCTTCCAGAAGAAGCTGATTATCAAACATACGAATTGAAAAGTGATCAAACTCTATCACAAATTGTTGACTACGTATATGAGGGCAAATTATCTTGGTATGATATTTACCGCTATGGCAACAACCAAGGTATGATTGATAGAAAATGTGCTGAATTAAATTTAGATCCAGAGGATGCTGCCTACACTGAAGGTGCACTTACTGGTTTAGATATAGAATATCCTAAAAACTTTATCACATATGAAAGTATCAAAAGGGATAGAGACCAAGAAGAAGAGAAAGGCTTTGCTAAAGCAGCATAAGAGCAAGGGGAAGCTAGTATGTTTTTTCAAAAAAATGAGGTTATCCAATTAACTAGCGGAAAAAAACACCTGGTAGTAGATACCATAAAACACGATGAACAATATTATTACTATGTATGTGAAGTAGATAGCCATATGAACCGCGTTATCAATAGCTTTCGAGTAATAACAACAGTAAATGAAAATAACTGCTTATTTGTTAGAACTGTAAAGGGCGAATTAGCCGAGGAACTAACTGAAAAATTCCGCAATAAATTACTAAATAGGGACTAAAATATAGTCTCTTTTTTAATTCATCTAATAAAGTCAAGTTCTAAATTAAAAAGTCAAGTGCAACAAAAGAGTAAATTAAGTATTATTCACAAA
>ERZ777305.1181-NODE-1181-length-33777-cov-89.426754_pt1 | contig 33777 bp, 32 predicted proteins | sample MGYA00374965_ERZ777305 | MGnify/ENA primary metagenome ERZ777305 (study PRJEB29328, sample SAMD00013331) | mouse gut metagenome | study: EMG produced TPA metagenomics assembly of the Metagenome analysis of fecal microbiota from mouse which was promoted... | reverse complement strand
AACCGAATTTATTTAATTTTTAACCTCGTCCATTTTTTAGTGGACAGTAGTGAAAATTGATGTGAAATGAAAAAGAAAATTACTACCATTACAATCATTACAATCGCTATTCTTATGGCTTGTCACCTCCTTTCATCATGCTCGATGGGCGTAGGTGACAATAGAGACAGAAATCTTGAACAGTCGGTGTTGGCGCATCTTAACTCAGTTCCCAATGTTGAATATGTCGGGTTGTCGGATGTCAGCAAAAGCGGTGATGACAATTTTAAAGCCGTGGTCATATATTATGTGACCGATTCAGTCGGCAATAAGCATGAGCGCAATGCCCGTGTTACCACCAACGATGATTGTTCTACAATTTATACATGGGAAGATCTTGATTCCAACATACTTGGCGACACCAAACAGATGGTAAGTGACAAATTGGAAGAGAAGGGGATAAATATGGACAGCAGCTTGATAGATGCGCTGATTGAACTTAAAAAACGGTTGAGATAAGCTGCGTCATTGATTTTGAGATATGAACTGATTTAAACTTTTTATAAAATGTTAAACTCAGGCTTAAAATTACCATGTTTTCAATCTTTGAAGCTCTTTTCGGCTGAATTATTAGCTCGAAAATAGCTTCAAATCTTAAAAAATAAAAAGTTTAAATCAGTTCTATAGATTTCTTGGTCGTAAGCTTATAACCGAGACCTCGGGCGTTTATAATATCAAGGCTCGCTGATTTTGAAAGATGTTTTCTGAGTTTATGTATAAAACCATGCAAACGATTAAGATTGTTGTAATCGTCATTATTCCAGATTCTTATCATTAAATCACGTGTCTCCACCACAGCGTCCGGATGTGAAAACAGTTCGTTTAATATGACCGCTTCAATATGTGTCAGTTCAATTGTTTCGCCGTTGATTTTCAAACGTTGTGATGAGAAATCAAGGTCGCAGTCTTCCAATGTGATTGAGGCATCCTCCTGATACTTTAGCCGTGTCCTGTTCAACAAGGATTTAATACGGACTATCAGTTCGGCTAATTGGAACGGTTTTCGAAGATAGTCGTTGGCACCGAGTTCAAAGCCTTTCACAACATCATCGAGAGCCGTTCGGGCTGTGAGGAAAAGTACCGGTACGGCAGGAGATGACAGCCTGATAAGCCTTACCATCTCGAAACCGTCCATCTTAGGCATCATCACATCCGCTACAACAATATCGGGGGATGATTCCTTGAATATTCTTAAACCTGTTTCGCCATTCGATGCACAGATGACGTCAAACCCTTCACGGGTCAACGCATCCTGAATGATGAACGAGAGGGTCGAATCGTCCTCTACCAGTAAAATCTTATCTTTCCTCATCGCCGTTGAATTTTAGTGTGAATTTTGTACCTTCTCCGGGTTTGCTGGTCACGGAAATACTCCAACCGAATAATTTTACGATTTGTTGAACATAGAAAAGCCCAAGCCCGTAACCTCCGACCTCATAGCGGTTGCCGGAAGGGACACGATAGAACTTGTCAAAGATATAAGGCAAATACTCCTTGTCAATACCTATGCCATTGTCGGCTATTGTTATTGAGCGGGCATCAGCCTTTATAGTAATGGTAACAGAGTTGCCTGAATATTTGATTGCATTGTCTATGAGATTTGACAGGATATTGCCAAGATGCAACGAATCCGCCTGAACCGTAAGATTGTCAGTTATATCAATGTCTATATTCACAGGCTTGTCAGCTTTCAGTTTCATCATGTCTGAAACTTCTTCGACAATAGGTTTTATCGCAACGGTCTCGATGTCGAGTTTCATTGTCTTGAACCGCTCCATGCTCATTGACAGGATATTCTCTATCATTCCTGAAAGAAAATTCAATCTTTGCATTATAATTTTAAGGAACTGCTTGTTCCTTGCCTCGTCGCTCTGGTCATAGTAGCGAAGCATGGAATCAGCTGCTGAATATGCGACAGCGACAGGAGTTTTAAGTTCATGTGTCATATTGTGGGTGAAGTCATCCTTCATCTGCTCGATGGTTCGTAACCGTCCGACCCAATGAAGCAGATACCAAATCAAGAATCCCATCAGAATAAGTATTGTCGTGGATGTGACAATTATACCTGACATCTGATTCAGAATATGACCATTCAAGGGACTGAAGCAAACTCTATAAATGGGTGATTGTTTGTCGGTCATTGCAAAATCGATCGACCATAATCCATCACATTCTTCCGTGCTGTCGCCAATAAGTTGTATTGTGGCTTGTTCCGGATACAAACCTGAGTTATTGAGTTCCTTTTTTAACAAATCATTTAGCACGGCACTGTTTCTTTCAGGCATACTCTTGTCTGACCGCTCTATTATATGGAAATACTCACTCATAGTCTGACTGAGATTATTAAGGATATTCGGGTATTCATATCCACCTTCCGGCGACTCCACGCCATGTACCACAAGCGTTAATTTCAATAACGAATCGTCATTCCCATGAGAGCCGTCGTTGAGTCTTGTTATTATTTCAAGAATGTCTGCTCTACGGACACATTCGCTCACAGTTTGAAAAGTCTGAACCTTAATCGAGTTATAGAGGCTATGTAGATACCATATATTGCCTACAACCATAATGGCTATGGCTGACAAGCAAATGGCTGTTATAATTCTAAAGCGTTTCATGTTACAAAAATAGTGAATTCCGACGAGAATTATATCTGAACTAAGACTAACTAAGACTAAAGGAGGTTTCGCTAAGACTGTCGGGGTTGTTATCGCTGTAATTTTGCATCATGAACCTTAAAAGACAATCAAGATGAAATCAGGAAAGTTTACGCTAAATATGTTTGCGATAGCTGCGATGTTGATTGCGTTCACCGGATGCTCAACGCCCAAAGCTCTTCTGTTCGCAAATCGTGACTGGCATATCAGCGACTATTACGGTCAAATTATAGATAGGGATACTACTTATCGAATGACTTTTGGCAATGTACTCATTCCCGTTCCGCTAACAATTGTGTCATCAGCCGATTCCGCAGCTAAATATCCGGGTATGAATAAATTTCTATCAGATATTCTGAATACAGTCCATCTTGACAGCGCTCAGATTCTGTTCTATGCACCGCAAATGTGTACCATGTTCGTAAAACCCAAGAAGGATACTCCACCTATGAAACCATCCTCCATCTCATCACCACTATATGATGATAAACCATATACCATGTGGATAAACGAGGATGACATAGAAGAGTGGATAAGAAAACCGTTGGAGATGTATACTTATACTTATTTTGATAAGAGGAAAAGAAGGCTTCTTATTGTGGATTGCTATGATTATGGAGATGCACCAATAGCTCAGATAACGATATTTCAATCAAAAAACAGCCTCACATCCAAAATGAATGTGCCCGATGCTCTCCGGAAAGCTTTCTATGAGACACATGATTTGAAATACTATATACGGGATATTGAATTTTGGGCTCATAATATAGAGATGCGACGTTGGCGTGCTATCGCAAATTATAAAATAGGTCAGGAACAAAAACTAAGAAACAAATGAAACGGACACTCATTACACTCTGCATAATCATAAACTCCTTATCCGTACTATCGGCAAAAGGGATAAAAGGGATTGTGATTGACAGCGATTCAATTCCTGTTGAATTTGCAAATATCACTGCATTTGCTGATGACTCGGTAGTGGGAGGGGACGTGACCGACAAATACGGGCAATTCAGTATTGACGTCGGCTCTGACTGCAATAAAATAAGAGTTTCATTTGTCGGTTACGATGATGCAGTAATAAATGCGGTCAGTTCAGACATGGGCAAAATCATATTGAAACAGACTTCAACCACACTACGAGAAGTTGTTGTCAAAGCTCCGTTAATACGACGTGAAGCTGATCGGATAGTGATGAATGTCGCAGCAAATCCACTTTCGACAAATAAGGATGCGCATGAATTATTGAAAACCGCACCGGGTGTTTGGGCTACAGACGAAACAATGTCTATATATGGTCAAGGTGGTACGACAGTCTATATTGATGACAGGAAAGTGAATATGTCAGGCAACCGGCTCATGACATATCTGAAATCCATTCAGTCTTCATCTATTGCCACTATTGAGATTATACCCAAAGCCGGAGCAGAGTATAGTGCTGATTCATCAGGTGGTATCATAAAGATAAATCTCAAACGAAACATGGTTGATGGCATTAATGGCTCCGCTGGACTTAATGTGACTGCCGGTGAATATAAGCAATGGTTAAATCCATTTGTCAATCTCGGGCTACATACCGGTAAATGGATAGTGAATATAAACGGCAATATAAACGGAAGCCCGTCAGATGGAAACACGTCACATGCAAAAACGGCAAACACTTCTATTTCCCAATACATGGATGGCGTTTCGCATAACAAGAAAAGAAGCCTCCAAGGGAATATGTCGCTTGGCGTGTTCTATGAACCGACCGGTAGAGACAAAATCGGATTGCAACTTGACTATAATCCGAGTCGGCTGCACCATTCATCCCGTTCTGAAACAGAAATGTTTGGTGCGGCTACCAATGGTAACACATTTGGCACTTATATTAGCGAAGATTGTTACCATAATTTTAATGCAGCGTTCAATTGGTCACATACGACAGATAAGCAAGGCTCTGTTTTGAAGCTAATTTCTAACTATAATTATCAAAATTCTTCCGTGACAGAGGATAATAAAATGAGCTGGTCTTTTACTCCGAATGATTCGGTTTATAACACGGACAATCTCAATCGCTACAATATTTTTGTGACTGATTTGTCATTTCGCAAGGTTTTTAACAACAGATGGAATTTAAATATCGGGACAAAATATACTTTCAATAATGTATTAAATCGTACATATCATCAGTTTCTTAAAGAGGAAGGATGGATTTTGAACCAACAATATGATTATGATACATCGTATGATGAAAATATTGTTGCACTATATGCAACTGCCAATGGAAACGCAGGGAGATGGAAGTTCAAGGCAGGAATAAGAGGTGAGTATTACAGAACTAACGGAGGGGGAACAGGTTATGACCGTTTTAACGTTTTCCCTAATGCAAATATAGCCTATAATATATCTGAAAAAGGTGACTATACTGTTGCGTTAGGTTACTATAGAAATATCAGGCGCCCTTCATTTCAATCGTTAAATCCGATCGTAAGACAGGTAGCCGATTATACCTATACGGTTGGTAATCCAGGGCTTACACCCAGTTTCACAGATGCGCTCAGTCTTGATTTCATTCTTGCCGGGAAATTCACCATTGCAACAGGTTATTCAGTCACTGACAATCCTATAAGACAGATGTTTACTTCAAATCCTGATTATCCCGAAAGGCTTTATCTGACATGGGAGAATGAGGGCAAGGATCGAAGTCTATTCATTCATGGAGATGGATTTGTAAACATCACAAAATGGTGGAATCTCTATTCAAGTGTGACGTATGTAGTGACATCTCAAAAACTTTCGGACACAGTTGCGTTTGACACTTTCGGCTATCTGCAACTTGTGGCAAGCACCACGTTCTTGTTGCCAAAAGGGTTCAACCTATCAATGAATTGCTTCTACAATTCCAAGATGAAAATAGGCAATATTACTGTCTATCCGATTCTTAATCTCAATCCGACTTTGCAAAAACAGTTCAGTAAGCATTGGTCTGTATCTATCGGAATCGAAGATATGCTGCAAAGAAAAAGTAAAATTAGGACGGAATCATCAGGATATAACCGCTTGACTTATACAAAAAGTTATCTGACTGCAAAAATTGGCGTTACCTATAAATTTAACTCCGGTAAAGGATTCAGAACTCCGAGAATTGAAAAGAATACTGACAATTCAAGATTCAGCAAGGAATGATTCCCAATATTGCGGAGGTACTTACCAATATTTCAGAATATGGCAGATGGTATTGAAATAAATATTAACTTTGCCACATGGGAAACGAGATTATAAATTTAGATTCGATTGATGCCTACAACAGATTGTTCGGGCTTAAAACATTACATCCATTAGTGACTGTTGTGGATCTTAAAAAGGCAACTCAAGCGGTGAACCATGTGCGTATGAAATATGGTGTGTATGCTCTGTTTCTCAAAAATGGTGTTTATTGCTCTTTGAAATACGGGCGGAAGCACTATGATTATCAAGAAGGCTCGATAGTGAGCTTTTCGCCCGGTCAAATTATAGATGTTGAAATGGAGAAAACAGAGGTGGCTCCTGATGTCGTCGGGCTGATTTTTCACCCCGATCTGATATATGGCACTCCGTTAAGTGATAAAATATCCTCGTTTGGCTTCTTCGACTATTCCCAAATGGAATCATTACACCTATCAACGGAAGAGAGGTGCATATTTCTTGATTGTCTTGATAAGATACGGAAAGAACTGGAACACCCGGTTGACCGCCATTCCGCATCATTGCTTTCAGCAAATATTCAAGTGTTGCTTGAATATCTCCATCGTTTTTACGACCGTCAATTTATAACTCGTCATAAAGTAAACTCCGAAGTGCTGTCGCAGTTCGAACGTGAGCTTAAGGATTACTATCGTTCTGATTCACATAAAGATGAAATCCCGTCAGTAGCATATTTCGCCGAGAAGGTTAATCTTACTCCCGGCTATTTCGGAGACCTGATAAAGAAAGAGACAGGGCTTACGGCGCAGGAGATGATATCGCAACATGTGATAGCGACTGCAAAACATAAGCTTGCCATGAATGACATTGACATCAGTCTCATAGCCTACGATCTGGGGTTCCAGTACCCTCAGCATTTCAGCCGTCTGTTCAAACGTATCACAGGTCAGACACCTAAACAGTATCGGGCAACACTCTCTGACAATTAAGAGAAACGACTTATTCCTTTAGGTGAAGAATTTCCATAAATCTCTTAACCACAGCGGAATTTCCCGTATGTTTTCCGGCATCTTCACTTAATTTGCAGGTATCGTTATAGAAATTCCAAAGCTCGGTGATTTTTATAGCAGTAAGCTTTATAACGATGTTCAGATGCTTAATTCCCGGGAAGTCGTTGGTGAAATGTGTGCCGATACCGAAGGAGGGTATGCATAAATTCTTGGCGAACCGATGTATCTCTATCGCTCTGTCGGTTGTCAGGGCATTGCTGAACACTATTTGTTTAGATCTTGAATCAATCCCTAAAGAACGATATTTCTCGACGATTTTCATCAGTTGCTCATAATTGTCACCGCTATCGACCCTCAGTCCTTTGAACATATTGGCATAATCTTCTGAGAAATTAAGGCTGAATATATCCCAGCCGTATGTGTCATACAGGAACGTGCCAAGTGCGCCACGATAGGTCTGCGCCCACGTTTTCATTGCAATGAAGTTTGACATCTGAGGTCCATACATTCCGGCTATGCCACAAATAAGCTCATGAGCCATAGTGCCTATAGGGGTGAGGTCATATTTCATGGCAAAATACACATTGCTCGTCCCCACAAACCGACCCATATCATCGTCAAGATCTTTTTGACAATCGGACATGGCTTTAACCACGGTATCCTGTACAGCGAATGAAGCTCTGCGCCTTGTGCCGAAATCGCTAAAAGTGCAACCTTCGGAAATCAGTTTGCGAGCTTTGTCGTATGACCGTTTATAATATTCGGTCATATCCATCAGGTCGTTTTGCCCTGTCATCATATAGTATAATTCTGATATTATGGCAAGCACCTTTACCTCAAGCAGTATGGTATCGCTCCAGCATCCCTCAAATTCAACAGACAGGTGCCCCTCATTATCCTGATGTATTTTTACCCAGCCGGAATTATATCTGAAACCTTTAAGGAAATTGTAGAACCAAAACGGGATATAAGGGCACCGACGCTTCATGAATGTTATCTCATCGTCAGTAATCACCACATTTTCAAGATATTTGATTTGCTTTTTAAGCTCAGTAGCAAAACCTTCAGGATATATACGGTTATCCCTGTCGGTAAAAGCATATTTCACCTGTGCGCGAGGATAATTATCGATTACCGCACAGCACATTGTAAATTTATATAAATCATCGTCGGTGAAGTATGTGATTATCTGTCGCATAGTTATTTAGATTTTAATTATTGTTGTTATCGGTTTGCTGTAGAGTAGCCTTAACTTTAGCGTCGATAGCAGCCAGTAGGTCTGCCGGGACAGTGGCTTTAACGACTTTTTCAGCGAAACTAATCATATCTTTAGCTTCAGGGGCGCGTAAATATTTGGGATCCAACCCAAGACTGCCGAGCCTGAAACGATCGAGCGCATCCGAATCTTTGAATATGGCATATTGCTTGAGAACTATATCGCTATCAGTCTTGAAATGATTTTTGATAGCTTCAATACCTAATTTATCATTAAGATCATGATAACGCATGAGATATACCGTTGACTCATGGAATGTTATTATATCAGGATGCTTCTTGCAGAAATCTGTATAGTATACGGCTGCTCGTGCGCCATGTCCGGTATCCAGATAGTCATCCTGACGGCGACTGTCATGGAAGATGGCGGCATGAGCCAATGGTTCAACCAATGAGACGCTATCCCCAAATATTTTTTCACCAAGCATCACCGCAAACAATAACACACGCTCGCAATGACCCTGTGCATGGATTTCGCTATCCGGCATATTGAATATAACGTTTTCATACATGAATGAACGCCATTTTAAGAACATATCCTTTACGAAGGGGGACATGTTCTCTATAATTTCATCGGGAATTACATATTTATTCATTATTCTGAGATTTTATTCTGCGAATATATAAAAATAATTTTATTCAATTGTGTTATATATCTATAACGTTGAACAAGACCTGTTTGATTTTGCATATTATATGCAGATTATATCCATTAAATTTGCAGGGTAATTATGAAACTGATTTAAACTTAAAATTATGCCACATCACTGTCATACAGATGGTAATTGTCATACACATGATAATTCGATAGGAGGTTTGCGAAGATACGGAATAGAATTGTTCACTTTATTTCTGCTGTTTGCGGGGGTAATATTGAACCATTTCAGGCTGTTCGGCATATTCGCGCAATCTATCGGTATGCAGGAATCCACTGTAATATTACTCTATTATATAATAGCTGTGCTCCCTGTAGGAAAAGGGATATTGATAGAGACGGTCAAGTCATGGATGCGGGGCGATTTTTTCAATGAATTTTCTCTGATGTTTTTGGCAAGCATTGGAGCTTTTGTCATTGGTGAATACCCTGAGGCGGTTGCCATATTATTATTCTATTCTTTCGGGGAAAAATTGGAAGGTTCAGCTTCTGAAAAAGCTAAGAATAGGATAAGGTCTTTGCTTAGACAGATACCTGACAGTGTGAGGGTGATGCATAAAGATGGTTCGATAACTGAAAGTGCGCCTCAGGATGTAAGGATAGGGGATACTATTATAGTCCGTCCCGGAGAAAGGGTGGCTCTTGACGGAATATTGGAGAACAAAACTCCGGTGACCTTTGACAATTCTGCGATAACAGGTGAAAGTGTACCTGTGACAATAACTACCGGCAAAGATATCAATTCAGGCGCCCTTCCAATAGAGGAAGAAGCGCATGTGAAGGTGACAAAAAGCTATAAGGACAGCTCAATGAGCCGTATTATGAAAATGATTGAAGATGCGGCTACAAAGAAATCAAAATCGGAAACTCTGCTAAGACGTATTACCCGATGGTATACTCCAACGGTGATGATATTGGCAGTATTGCTTTTTGCGGTTCCTTGGATTGTCAGTCTCGTTTCCGGCAGTTTCCATTTTGACTGGAGCTTATGGTTTGAACGTTCATTGGTGTTACTCGTATGTTCATGCCCATGTGCTTTGGTGGTAAGCATCCCGTTAAGTTATTTTGCGGCTATTGGGAATGCTTCCCGATTTGGATTGCTATTTAAGGGGAGCCGTTATCTTGATGATCTTCGCCGGATTGACACTTTGCTTCTTGACAAGACCGGGACCTTGACTACCGGTAAATTCTCGATAGTGGAGATAGTGCCAGTAGCCGGCATCACAAAGGAGGAAGTGTTGAAAATGGGAGCGGCAATTGACTCGCATAGTACGCATCCGCTTGCCAACGCTGTTATTGAGGCTGCCGGTAGTGACGTACCTACGGCAACCGATGTCAAGACTGTGACACATGGAATGACCGGGACTGTGGATGGCAAATCAGTCATAGTTGGCTCAAAAACATTGCTTGAAGAGCATGGAATAACTGTGGAAACCAAGAGCAACGCATCATCCGAAATTTGTATTGCCGTCAATGGCAAATATATAGGGTCGATATTGCTCGGTGACACATTGAAACCCGGCGTTGCGGAGACCATATCTAAATTACATTCACTCGGGATAAAGAAAATTATGATTCTTTCCGGGGATAAGGAGGGGGCAGTCGCCAAAGTGGCAAAAGAAACGGACGTTGATTCGTATAAATCTCATCTTCTCCCTGAAGATAAACATAAGATTGTTGAAGAATTGGAGCGGGAAGGTGATAAGGTGGCATTTGTCGGTGACGGGATAAATGATGCTCCTTCGTTGGCATTGGCTGATGTTGGCATAGCCATAGGAACCGGCGGAACGGATGTCGCCATGGAGAGCGCTGATGCAGTAATCACCGGAAACAATATAGACCGACTTGTGGATGGGGTTAAACTCTCATATAAAATTAAACGTGTAGTGACCGAAAATGTATCGTTAGCCATTTTTGTGAAAATATTGGTGATGGTGCTCGGTTCATGTGGGCTTGCTACACTTTGGGCAGCTGTGTTTGCCGACACAGGTATAACACTTATTACAATTTTATGGACTTTATTCAGTCTCCGACAGAAAAAATTCGTAAATTCGCAGCATGAAGCAAGAGGATATAGATAGATTGACAGAATTAGCGGGTATACGACCCTCTCCGGTCAGGACGTTGTTGCTCCGGGCGTTAGATGAAGCCGATGGTCCATTGTCATCGCAGGAACTTGAAGGTGTGTTAGAGACCGTGAATCGGTCGTCGATAACACGCACGTTGGCTTTATTCCTAAAGGTAGGGCTCGTACATTCTGTAGAAGATGGCTCGGGGGCCGTGCGTTACGAGTTGTGCCATGCTGTCGGGTCGGATACGCATCAAGATTTACATCCTCACTTTCACTGCACAGTGTGCGGAAAGACATTTTGTTTTGATAATATAGCGATTCCTAATATTGACATTCCCAAAGGATATATCCCAGCATCAATAAATTTTGTCATAAAGGGGAAGTGTCCTGAATGTGCGAAGCGTTGTTCACTTAAAATGTAGATTATATGGATAACTCACAAGAGATATTTCCTGTTGTGGACGAGAACGGAAATGTAATCGGTTCTGCCACACGTCAAGAATGTCACAGTGGCTCTAAAATATTGCATCCGGTGGTTCATCTTCATGTTTTTGATCCCCAAGGTCGGTTGTATCTGCAACGGCGACCTGAATGGAAAGATATTCAACCCGGCAAATGGGATACTGCCGTGGGCGGACATGTGGATTACGGTGAAGATGTAGTTGACGCATTGCACCGTGAAGCAAGCGAGGAATTGGGTATTCATGATTTTGAAGAGGCCCCGGTTGCTAAATATGTGTTTGAGTCAGACATGGAAAAGGAGCTTGTAAATACATTTCGCACTGTCACAACCCAAGAAATAAAACCGACGGATGAATTGGACGGGGGCAGATTTTGGCGACTTGATGAAATCAGGGATAATATAGGGAAGGGAGTTTTTACTCCAAATTTCGAACATGAATTTATATCTATCTTAGATAAACACTTATAAACCATAGGTTAAATGAAGATATTCGCAGCTCCGCTACAAGGTTATACTGATGTCGCATGGCGGCATTTTCATGCTGAGATTTATGGTGGCGTGTATGCTTACTTTACTCCTTTCCTTAGAGTGGAAAAAGGGGCAATGCGTCCACAAGATATCAGAAACATATCATCAGAGCTTAATACTAATCAAAATCTCATACCTCAGATTATTTTCCGTGACCTCTCGGAATTTGAAATCCTTACCCGGCAAATTATCGAGTGCGGATACAAATCTGTAGACCTTAATCTTGGTTGCCCGTTTCCGCCACAAGTTAAACATGGCAGAGGTGCGGCTTTGATATGCGACACAGAGTCGCTTAAGGAAGTCTCTCATAAGATGTCGGAGGAGTTTTCTGATGTGAATTTTTCAATAAAAATGCGGCTTGGCGTTGATTTACCGGAACAGTGGCATGGGGCTATAGATATTATAAATGAGATGCCGTTGTCACATCTCACTGTGCATCCGCGTATTGCCATACAGCAATATACCGGAGATTTATATATCGACCAGTTTGCGCAACTTTTGGCTGAAAGTAAACATCCGGTAGTTTTTAACGGTGATATTAAGAGCATTTCGGACATCTCTACACTTGAAAAGGAATTTTCGACATTATATGGAATAATGATAGGTAGAGGTCTTTTGATGCGTCCATCACTTGTCACGGAATATGTAAATTGTGAGGAATGGGATGACAGTCGCCGAATGAATGCCATGATGGAATTTCATGGGAGAATGTTTGAATATTATAGAGATAATTTGTGTGGTGACGCTCAGATTTTATCTAAAATAAAACCGTTTTGGGAATATTTAGAACCTGAAATCGGACATAAAACCGCAAAAGCTATCCGAAAAGCCACGTCTGTCAATAAGTATCTGTCGGCAGTGGCGCAGATATAGTATAGAAACTAAAATATGACATGCCGTTTCGACCTTTTTCCTCTTATAGGTTGGAAGTGTAATCAGAAATATGTAACTTTGCACTACGAAACGATAATCTGACAGCAATCAGCTATCGTATTTAAGCCTTGGTAGTTCAATGGATAGAATGGGAAATTCCTAATTTTCAGATAGGGGTTCGATTCCCCTCCGAGGTACTACGGATATACCGAGATACGAAATTTAAGGGAGCAAAAAGCTATATTTTAACTAATTAGCTTTTTGCTCCCTTTCTTTTTATTGCCTAATTTTACTCGTCTTTGTTGAAATGTGCTACGTATGCGCTTTTTATGTGGCTGATTTGGGGAGATTAGCCACATATTATATAAACACATATTATATAAATATGAATAAAGGATTGGAGATTTAAGGATACGTCAGGGATTTGGATTGGATATGGTTTTTGAAAAAATTTAATTAAGTGTTAAACAATATTTGTCGGAAAGCATTTTATAGTATAAAGACAATAAGTTTAATTAATAATTCATCCATATTATAATAAGAATTAGATTCTTGTTTCATCCAAAAACATACCAATCATGAGGTTAAATACTATTTTTCAATCGTTTCAATCATATAGCATTGTTTTCTCCTGTGGTCTGCTACTTATGGCTTCAGGATGTAAGAAACAGACGACAGAATTACCAGTTGTGTCCGTAACCCCGTCTAAATGTGAGGATGTGGAGATATATGGCGAATATGTAGGGAGAGCAAGAGCCCAGCAGTTTGTCGAAGTCCGTGCCAGAGTGGAAGGCTATCTCGAAAGTATGCTTTTTGAGGAAGGGACCCCTGTAAAGAAAAATCAGGTTCTTTTCGTGATTAACCGTGACCAATATAAGGCTAAAGTTGACAAAGCTAAAGCTCAGTTGCAAAAGGATGAAGCTCAGGAGCAGAAAGCGAAACGAGATCTTGACCGTATACGACCTCTATATGAGCAAAACGCTGCAAGTCAACTTGATTATGATAATGCAGTAGCTGCTTATAATGTGGCAAAAGCTTCGGTTGCAATGAGTAAATCAGACCTTGCACAGGCGGAACTTGAACTTGGATACACGACCGTACGGTCACCTCTTTCCGGCTACATAAGTGAAAGAAATGCCGACATAGGAACTCTTGTAGGTCCCGGAGGTAAATCATTATTGGCGACAATTGTAAAGAGTGACACAGTGCTGATTGACTTCAGTATGACAGCTCTTGATTATCTCAAAAGCAAGGAACGTAATGTGGAGCTTGGTAAGAAAGACCTTTCCCGTTCATGGCAGCCATACGTTACCATTACATTGGCAGACAATACGGTGTATCCGTTTAAGGGACTGGTAGATTTTGCAGACCCGCAGGTCGATCCCCGTACCGGCACTTTCTCTGTCAGAGCTGAAATGCCGAATCCATCACGAGCCATTCTGCCGGGTCAATTCACTAAAGTAAGATTGCTTTTAGACATAAGAGAGGATGCAACTGTAGTTCCGCGCCGCTCAATAATAATCGAAAAGGGTGGTGCATACGTATATGTGATGCGTCAGGACTCAACTGTTGAGAAACGCTTTATAGAACTCGGTCCTGAATTCCAAAATAACATGGTGGTCGAACGAGGCGTCAGACCCGGAGAGAATATAGTGGTGGAAGGTCAGCACAAGTTGACTCCGGGTGTTAAGGTCAGAGTAGGGGATTTAACTACTGTTAAAGAAGATCAAGATGAACAGATGGACTCATCAGCATACGATGTTTCCGAGCCTAAAAAGCAGTAATTATGAAAATGAGTTTTTTTATTGACCGTCCGGTGTTCTCAGCGGTCATTTCGATATTGATAATGATCATAGGCATAATCGGTCTTACGATGTTGCCGGTTGACCAGTATCCTCAGATTACTCCGCCTGTCGTAAAGATAAGCGCATCCTATCCGGGTGCGAGTGCCTTAACAGTGTCACAAGCTGTGGCTACTCCTATAGAGCAGGAGATAAATGGTACTCCGGGTATGCTATATATGGAATCGTCATCGACAAATTCCGGTGGGTTTTCGGCGACAGTGACATTCGACATATCATCATCGCCGGAACTTGCGGCTGTTGAAATTCAGAATCGTGTTAAGCTTGCTGAATCACGCCTACCGGTAGAGGTAGTTGAAAATGGCATATCGGTCGAGAAGCAGGCTTCAAGCCAATTGCTCACCATCTGTTTGACATCAAGCGACCCTAAATTTGACGAGATATACCTGAGTAATTTCGCTACTCTAAATGTGCTTGACCTTTTGAGACGTATCCCCGGAGTGGGACGAGTGGCAAATATCGGAAGCCGTTATTATGCTATGCAGATTTGGGTACAGCCCGATAAATTAGCAAACCTCGGAATCACGATTGCCGACTTGCAGAAAGCGTTGAAAGATCAGAATCGTGAATCAGCGGCAGGCGTGCTTGGTCAGCAACCAACAAAAGGGCTTGATGTGACTATCCCTATCACTACCAAAGGGCGTCTTTCATCCGTGGCTCAATTTGAAGATGTGGTCGTAAGGGCAAATCCTGACGGTTCATTGATTCGTCTGCGTGACGTTGCGAGAATTTCACTCGAAGCCCAGTCATATAATACCGAAAGTGCTATCAATGGTGAAAATGCAGCGGTGCTTGCCATCTATATGCTCCCGGGAGCTAATGCGATGGAAGTGGCGCAACGTGTAAAGGATGCCATGGTAGAAATAAGCTCAAGTTTTCCTGACGGTCTGAGCTATAATATTCCGTTTGATATGACCACATATATTTCGGAATCAATTCATGAGGTGTACAAAACACTTTTTGAAGCGTTGTTTCTCGTAATCTTTGTGGTTTATTTGTCATTGCAGAGTTGGCGTGCCACACTTATACCACTTATAGCGGTGCCTATATCATTAATAGGAACGTTTGGATTCATGCTCATATTCGGCTTTTCGCTAAATATGCTAACACTCCTCGGCTTGGTACTCGCCATCGGTATAGTGGTTGACGATGCCATAGTTGTTGTGGAGAATGTGCAATATACTATGGAAGAGGATGGGCTATCACCATACGAAGCTACCAAGAAAGCTATGAGCGGGCTTACGGGACCTATTATTGCTACTTCGTTAGTGTTGGCGGCAGTATTTGTGCCGGTATGTTTCTTGGGTGGTATCACCGGACAATTGTATCGTCAGTTTGCCGTCACAATTGTTGTTTCCGTCCTTCTGTCGGCGGTAGTCGCATTGACTCTTAGCCCTGTGATGTGTTCGCTGATACTTAAGCAGGAGAAACCGGGCAAGAAAAAGAACATTGTGTTTAGAAAAATAAATGAAGATCTTGAAATAGGTACCAACAAATTCCTACATGTAATACAAGTACTAATCAAACATAAAAAACGGGTGCTGATAGGATTCGTATGTATGATTGGTGTAATAGTGCTGATTGAAAAGCTGATGCCTTCAAGCTTCTTGCCGGTTGAAGATCAGGGATATTTCAAAGTCGAACTTGAATTGCCTGAGGGTGCAACTCTGGAGCGCACTCGGCTTGTATCAGAAAGAGCTGTGGATTACCTTATGGCAAATCCTGCCGTTGACTATGTTCAAAGTGTGGCGGGAAGCAGTTCACAGGTCGGCAGCAGCCAATCACGCAGTGAGCTTACAGTCATATTAAAACCTTGGGAGGAACGTGATTCTGAAACGATAGAGGATATTATGGCTCAGGTGAAAAAAGATATGGAAGAATATCCCGAATGTAAGGTATATCTGTCACGTCCACCGATTATTCCCGGTCTCGGCTCTTCGGGCGGCTTTGAAATGCAGCTTGAAGCCCGCAATGATGCCACCTTGGAAGATCTTGAAAGCGCTGTTGATACCGTGATGAAATATGCGTCAACCAATAAAGCAATCACCGGTCTGTCATCATCGTTGCAGTCCGACATCCCGCAACTTTACTTTGATGTGGATCGTGATAAGGTTAAATTTGCCGGAGTACCTCTCGCAGATGTGTTTTCAACTATGAAGGCTTATACTGGTTCGGTATATGTCAATGACTTTAATATGTTCAATCGTATCTATCGAGTGTATATTCAGGCTGAGGCTCCATATCGTGAGCATAGAGAAAATATAAACTTATATTTTGTGCGAGGCACTGATGACACAATGATACCTCTTACATCATTAGGTACTGCGACATTTACAACCGGTCCCGGCAATCTTAAGCGTTTTAATATGTTTAACAGCGCTGTGATTAGAGGTGAAGCGGCAAAAGGATACAGTTCCGGTGAAGCTATGACCGAGATTGAAAATATAGTCAGAGAGCATCTGCCCGACAATATCGGAGTGGAATGGAGCGGTCTGTCTTATCAGCAGAAACAGGCTGGCGGTAAAACCGGCATGGTATTGGCATTAGTACTCATCTTTGTATTCCTGTTCCTTGCTGCACTTTATGAAAGCTGGAGTGTGCCTGTTGCAGTGATACTTTCACTCCCTGTCGCCGCCCTCGGTGCCTATTTGGGAGCTTGGGCATGTGGCTTGGAGAATGACATCTATTTCCAGATTGGTTTGGTGATGCTTTTGGGTATGGCTGCCAAGAATGCCATTTTGATTGTCGGTTTCGCAAAAAGACAAGCCGACCAAGGAATAAGCGCCCTCGAATCAGCCCTTTATGCGTCAAGATTGCGCTTTAGACCTATTCTTATGACATCATTGGCATTCATACTCGGAATGTTGCCACTTGTCATAGCTTCAGGTCCCGGCTCTGCAAGCCGTCAGGCAATTGGTACCGGAGTATTCTTTGGCATGATTTTTGCAGTGATATTCGGAGTGCTTCTTGTGCCATTCTTCTTTGTGATAGTTTATAGAAGCGTAGAAAAATTTCTACCGTCCAAAAAGAAGAAAACTATACAGGTTCAGTAATTTATTAATGAACTGAGTTTAACATTTTATAAAAAGTTTAAATCAGTTCATCTTAATTTGGAAAAACATGACAAATTTAAATATAAAAATTTCCGGAATATTATTAGTCGTTCTACTTTCCCTTTCAGTGGGGGCATGCAAGTTGGGGCAAAAATATTCACGCCCGAATGTATATGTCCCTAACAAATTTCAGCCGGAGATCATTGCTGATACATTCTCTATCGGCGATATGAAATGGTGGGATATATATACTGACACCACTCTTCAGAGTCTTATACGCATAACTTTGCAAAATAATAAAGAGCTGAAGATTGCCGAGGCTAAGGTTAAAGAGATGGCGGCTCGCAAACGTATTGATACCGCAAACTTTTTCCCACAGATTAATGGGAATGTCTACACCCAGAAAGAAGCCCTGAATTATGGAGGTGACAACTACAAGAATGATCCGGAAGTAGGGCTGAAAGCCGCTTTGAGTTGGGAAATAGATCTTTGGGGTAATCTTCGGTGGGCTAATGACGAGGGTAAGGCGCAGGTTTTGGAATGTATCGAGAATCAGCGTGCGGTGACAATAAGTCTTATAGCCCGAGTGGCACAGGATTATTACGAACTTGTTGCGCTTGACAATGAACTCTCAATTGTAAAACAGACTCTGAAAGCCCGAAAAGAGGGTGTCAGATTGGCGAAACTGAGATTTGAAGGCGGACTCACATCCGAAACTTCCTATCAACAGGCGCAAGTCGAATATGCCCGCACCGCCACTCACATACCTGTGCTTGAAAGAGATATATCTATGATGGAGAATGAGATTGCGTATCTAACAGGCGATTTGGATTTCAAAGTAAAGAGAACTAAGATATCAAAGGATCTGATAGGGATAGAATCACTCCCGGTAGGACTCCCATCCACTCTTTTGGAGCGACGTCCCGATATAAAAGCCGCCGAGCAAAAACTTATAGCTGCCAATGCCGCTGTCGGTGTCGCATATACAAACCGTTTTCCACGCCTGACACTTACAGCCCAATATGGGGTTGAAAGCGATGAGTTCTCCAATCTGTTTAAATCGCCCATGTATTTTTTGAGCGGCGCACTGTTAGGTCCATTATTTGATATGGGTAAGCGTCAAAGTGCCTATCGTGCCCAGCAACATGTATATGAGCAGGAATGTTACAATTATGAGAAAACGGTCATGAATGCCTTTACCGAGACACGAAATGCTATCGTTGCGTTTAACAAGACCAAGGATATATATGAGTCTATGTCTCAGTTAGAGAAATCATCTAAGACAACGATGGAGCTTGCCCAGCTGCAATACATAAACGGTGTGATTGGCTATATTGATGTCTTGGATGCCCAGCGTAGCTATTTCGACGCACAAGTGGGCTTAAGCAATGCTATCAGAGACAAACAGCTTGCGCTTGTGCGTTTATATAAAGCTCTCGGGGGCGGTTGGTAATGAAAGTTTAACACTCCCGACATGAAAAAATCCCGCAATTCGCCGAATTGTGGGATTTTCTTGTAAGTATGTAACAGTATTTGTTGTTTATTCATGTTTTTTATATAAATTTGGGAAGAAAATAATAGAGCTGAAAATGATAAGCAATGGAATATTTGACACGTTTCTGATTGTAATGGCTGTAACAGCTGTCATTGTGTTTATAGCACTTCAATTCGTTGAGGCGGGTTATGGCATGATGTATACAAAAAAGTGGGGTCCGGCAATAAACAACCGTCTTGGATGGGTGATGATGGAAGCCCCGGTGTTCATAGTCATGGCAATATTATGGTGGTGTTCGTCAAGGAGAGCAGAAGTGGCACCGTTGGTGATGTTTTTGCTATTTGAACTCCATTATTTTCAACGGTCGTTTATCTTCCCGCTATTAATAAGGACTAAAGGGAAAATGCCTTTAAGTATAATACTTATGGGAGTATTGTTTAATGTCCTGAATGCGCTTATGCAAGGTGGATGGATATTTTATATTTCACCGGCTGACCGTTATCCGTCATCATGGCTGTTGTCACCTCAATTTATAATTGGAACAGTGATATTTATTTCAGGAATGGTTATAAATATCCACAGTGATTCAGTGATACGCAATCTGAGAAAGCCGGGTGACACAAAACATTATCTTCCTAAGAAAGGTATGTTTCGTTATGTCACCTCAGCCAATTATTTCGGAGAATTTATAGAATGGACAGGTTTTGCAATCTTAACTTGGTCATGGGCAGGTGCGGTTTTCGCATTATGGACTTTTGCAAATCTTGCCCCACGAGCCGCTAAAATTTATAATCGATACTCAAGGGAATTTAAGAACGAATTTTCGGCGTCACATCTAAAACGCATAATCCCTTATATCTATTAACCGCATAAATATACATGTCATGGAATATCCTGATTCAATACTGTTCACACCTGCAGCTATAGGTCCGGTAACGTTAAGAAATCGCACAATACGTTCAGCTGCGTTCGAGGGAATGTGTCCCGGGAACAGCCCGTCGCAGATGCTTAAGGACTATCATCTATCGGTAGCTCATGGTGGAGTGGGTATGACAACGATAGCATACGCCTCCGTAACACGTAATGGATTATCTTTCCCTCGCCAACTTTGGATGAGACCGGAGATTATACCTGCTCTTAGAGATATCACCGACGCTATTCATCAGACAGGAGCCAAAGTCTCAATTCAGTTGGGACATTGCGGCAATATGTCTCATAAATCAACTGCTGGAGAGACTCCTATCTCGGCTTCAGGACGATTCAACATATACTCTCCGACACCTGTCAGGCGTATGCGTGACGACGAGATAGTGGCAATGTCAAAATCATTCGGCGATGCTGTGCGTTTGGCTCGTGACGCAGGGATGGATTGTGTGGAGATTCACGCCGGACACGGCTATTTGATAAGCCAGTTCTTGTCGCCGTATACCAACCATAGACATGACAGATGGGGCGGTTCGTTTGACAATCGGATGCGTTTCATGCGTCTATGTATGGAGGAGGTTATGAAAGCTGCGGGGAATGACCTTGGAGTGGTGGTTAAAACGAATATGCGTGATGGATTCAAGGGTGGCATAGATATTGATGACGCCATTGTCATCGCACGTGAATTGGAACAGCTTGGAGCACATGCCCTTGTGTTGAGTGGCGGTTTTGTTAGCAAAGCCCCGATGTATGTGATGAGAGGGGAGATGCCAATAGGCGCACTCACACACTATATGGATTGCTGGTGGCTTAAATATGGTGTCAGGATGTTTGGAAAAATGATGATTCCATCTGTGCCATATAAAGAGTGCTATTTCCTTGACGATGCAAAGATATTCAGAAACGAGCTTAAGTTACCCCTAATATATGTCGGAGGAGCCTCCACACGTAGCTCTATCGAGAAAGTTCTTGGGGAGGGTTTTGAGTTTGTGCAGATGGCGAGAGCGCTCCTTACCATGCCTGATTTTGTAAATCGTATGCGTGATGGGCTGGAATCATCAGGGTGTGAGCATGTGAATTACTGTATCGGACGTATGTATTCCAGAGAGATGGCATGTCATAAATGTGTACAGGATATGCCTGATTCATTATGTAAGGAAATCGAAAGGATTAAAAAACGCAGTATGACCAACAGGTAATAAAATGGCAACTGTTAGAAATTTACATGGCAAATGGGCATTGGTTACCGGTGCATCATCAGGTATCGGATTGGAATTTTGTCGATTCCTGTCCGAGATGGGTTGTAATCTTGTCATGGTAAGTAATCAGCCTAAAGAACTTTCGGAAACCGCTAATTATCTCAGGGATACATATAGGGTAAAAATACTATATGAAAACTTAGATTTGACTTCTTTTGATGCCACAGAAAAAGTTTTAGCTTTGCTTGAGAAAAATAGTGTAATTCCCAAATTATTAATTAATAATGCAGGAATTTTCGATTTTAAAGCTGTGAAACATCTTTCGGAAAGGAGATTGAATTTGTATATCGATCTGCATATTAGAGCTGTGACTCTTTTAACGCGGGAAATAGGCGCATTGATGAGTAAGAACGGAGGTGGTTATATTCTGAATATGTCATCAATGTCATGCTGGATGCCAATGCCGGGAATCGCTATGTACTCTGCCACTAAAGCCTACATACGTGCGTTTACGAGGGCATATCGTATAGAAATGAAAAATCGGGGCGTGTCCGTATCAGTGGCATGTCCGGGTGGTATTGCCACAGGGCTGTTTGGATTGCCTGAAAACTTGCAGCGATTAGGCGTTAAAATAGGAGTACTAAGCACTCCGCAGAAGTTTGTCAGGAATGCGTTGAAGAAGACTATGCGAGGTAAGGCTCAATACATAAATGGCTTTTTAAATCGTCTGTCGATAGTGTTTGTGGCATCATTGCCTGAATGGGTGAGGATGAAGATAAAAAATGACCTTCTTGATAAATTTGACAAATGAGCAGTAACGTCAATCAAGATACATATATTGTGACCGGAGCTACCGGAGGTATCGGGAAGGCTTTGGTAAAAGAATTGGTGAATAGAAACGTAGCAAGGGTTATCCTTGCTTGTAGGAATACTGCTTTGGCATCGCAGCTAATTGCTGATTACAATGGTGCAGATACAAAGTTGCTGACTATACATCTTGACCTTGAATCGTTTGACTCAGTTATAGCGTTTGCCGATGAAGTGAAAAGCAGAGGATATATGGTTAAAGCATTGCTGAACAATGCCGGCACAATGCGGGGGGAAGTCCGCATAACTTCTGACGGCTATGAATCGGCTACCCAAACCAATTTTCTATCTACAATGCTTCTTACAGAATTGTTATTACCGACCTTAAGAGATGGTTCGGCGATAGTATTCACCACATCCATGACAAGACGTATTGCCGCATTTCACGAAAATTGGGATGTTCTTTCGAAAAGACATCATAACAGATTTGTAACATACGGACGAAGTAAAAAAATGCTTACGGCATACGCTGCTTTATTGTCTGATAGATTACGAAATAAAGGTAATCGGGTGAATTGCTCTGACCCTTGGATAGTGGATTCAGGTATAATTAACATGGGGAACCGCATTATTGATAATTTAAGCTCTCGATTATTCCGCCCATTAATTTATACACCGGCACAGGGTGCTTCATCGGCTATTGCTGCTATGGATTCTGAATTGACAGGGACAATTTTCTCGCTCCGTAAAACAGATGCGATTTCGGCAAAATACAAGACTCGTAAAGTCCGGGATATTATCGAAAGCGCATTTTCAGCCATTAAACCGATATAAACTTTTTATAAAATCAGTTCATTAAGAATGCTAAATCGGCAGTATGATTAGATTTTTATGGATAATTGGGAGAATTTGCTTAATTTTGCAAAAGGACAAATATCCTTAAAAAACCATCATTTATGAACAATCACATTAAAGCACTGACAGCTCTCTTAATGATGCTTCCGGCATTGTTATCATGGGGTGCGTATCCTCTTAATTATGAGGCTTCTTTTACGGCAGGTGGTGGCAGCGGGGATTTTGCTCCCTATTATATATCGTCACTCCGTCACGGAAAACTCACACAGCAGTATAATACTCAGCTTGAAGGCAAAGTATGGAGACCGTTGGATGATACTGAACGATTTAGCTATGGCTTTGGCATTGACCTGATTGGCGGGTATGCGTCAAAAGTCGATTACGGCAGATATGACCAAAATACAGGTTGGTATGAACATAAAGTAGGTCCATCTGCGGGATGGATCCAGCAACTTTATGGTGAAATAAAATATCGCTCCGTGTTTGTTATGGCTGGATTGAAAGAGTATGAATCTCCGTTGCTGAATCAAAACCTTACAAGTGGCGACCTGATTGAAAGCGGAAATGCCAGACCAATACCTCAATTACGAGTAGGATTGATTGATTTTCAAGATATTCCATATACCTCGGGGTGGGTGCAAATCCAAGGGGAGGTCGGTTATGGCAAGTATACCGACTTCGGCTGGATAGAAGATCATTACAGCTTCTATAACGACGCTATCGAGAAAGGGGAGTGGTACAACTATAAGAGGTGTTATTTCCGCACAAATCCGACCAAGCCATTCTCTGTAACAATCGGTATGCAAGCTATAGCGCAATTTGGAGGTACACAGAAACATTATTATAGAGGTAAGCTTATAAGCACGACCAAGTATCCGGCGAAGTTTAAAACATTTTTCAAAATGCTTATACCTACCCAAGATGGTGGTGAAGGATTCTATACCGGCGATCATTTAGGCACATGGGATATGCGGGCTCGTTACAAATTGCGCAATAATGACGAACTTTTTGCATATTTTTCATGGCTGTGGACTGACGGCTCAGGCATCGGCAAACTAAATGGTTGGGATGGACTATGGGGGATTGAATATAAATCTTCCGGCAAGAAGATATTGAACGGAGCTTTGATAGAATATTTTGATTTTACAAATCAGAGCGGTCCGTTGCACTATGCTCCCGGTGATAATGAAGGTGGCACAATAAAAGACCATGCTTCAGGCTCGGATAATTATTATAATAATGGTTTCCATCGTTCATACGCCAATTATGGCATGGCGATAGGCTCCCCGACGTTCATGGCACCAATTTATAACTTAGATGGGAACCCGGCTTTTGTCGCCAATATGATGAGAGGATTCCATGTCGGTATAGAGGGTTCTGTAACCAATGATATAGATTACCGTATGAAAGCCGGCTATAGGAAATCGTGGGGGACGGGAGGTGTGATATTGCCGGAACCGATACATTCCACATCTGTTATGGTTGAAGCTCAATGGAGGGTAAAGCATATACAGGGTCTGACTCTTTCCTGCCAATGCGAGGTTGACAGAGGGAAGATGCCATGTAATGCATTCGGAGCGATGTTTTCAGTGAAATATGAGGGACTTTTTAATCTTTGAATATGCAGATATGACACGAAAATATAGCTTACTACTCATATTAATTATCGGGCTGCTTCAATTGGGTTGCACTCGCAATAATGGCGACATAGGCGATCTCTTTGGCACATGGCGACTTGACACCTTGACCGAAGACGGGAAAGAATTGGATCTCTACGGAGGTATGACAAAAGTCTACACGTGGGCATTCCAGAGTCATATAATCCGGGTGCAGGATATAAGGAATAATATGGATCATAGCAATTGCTATGGCACATGGATTAGAGAAGAGAAATTTTTAATACTGGATTTTACACATAAAAATGATAGTGGAACCACAGGCTTTCAACCTCCCGTTCCGCTCCATTTCGACTCATCCGGCATAACAAAACTTACCGTTGAACATCTTTCGTCAAGGGAAATGCAGGTAAGTTATAAAAATGCCGAAGACGTAGAATATGTGTATCATCTAAGGAAAGTTCCTTAAATTTAGATAAAAAATAAGCTTATGGATATAAATAAAGAAAAGGTGCTTGTGACTGGGGCTGATGGCTTTATCGGCTCACATCTTGTCGAAGCATTGCTAAAGGAAGGCTATGCTGTAAGAGCGCTTAGCCAATATAATTCATTCAATAATTGGGGATGGCTTGAGGATATAGAAAATCCTAAATTGGAGGTTGTCACCGGCGATGTAAGAGATCCGAATCTGTGTAGACATATCGCAGAAGGGTGTGACACTATATACCATCTTGCCGCCCTTATTGCAATTCCATATAGTTATGTGGCTCCCGACAGCTATGTCGATACTAATATAAAAGGTACGCTCAATATCTGTCAGGCTGCTCGTGATTGTGGCGTGAAGAGATTGGTTGTCACATCGACAAGTGAGGTCTACGGAACAGCCAAATATGTGCCTATTGACGAGAAACATCCGAAGCAGCCTCAATCACCTTATAGTGCTACCAAAATAGGGGCGGATGCGATTGCTTTAAGTTTCCATAACGCTTTTGACCTACCTGTGGTGATAGCCCGTCCGTTTAACACCTACGGTCCTCGCCAAAGCGCCCGTGCCATAATACCTACAATTATAACACAAATAGCGGCAGGTGAACGTGAAATCAAAGTGGGAGACCTGACACCTACACGTGACTTTAATTTTGTGAAGGATACCGCTGCGGGATTCATAGCCTTGGGTACAGCGGAAGGTGTGGAAGGGAAAGAGATAAATATTGCCACCGGAACCGAAGTGTCGATGAAGGAGACTCTCGAAACGATAGCACGCATAATGGGAGAGGATGTAAGATATGTTGTCGATCCCGCACGTTTGCGCCCGGCAGGTAGTGAAGTGTTCAGATTATGCGGCGATAGCAGCCTTATTACTTCACTTACTGATTGGCGTCCAAGATATGATTTGGAGGCTGGTTTGCGAGAAACTGTGAAATGGTTTACCCAAAAGGAGAACCTTGCTAAATATAAATCAGGAATATATAATGTGTGATGAATAGCAATGGCGATATATTAAATATCCTTTTCCTTGGCGGGGCTAAGCGAGTGTCGTTCGGGCGCAAATTAATTGCGGCGGCAGAATCGCGGGGTATTAAATTGAGAATTTTCAGCTATGAGCTTGACCCGAGAGTCCCTATTGCACTGATAGGTGATGTCATTATCGGTAAGAAATGGAATGATGAACATGTCCTTGAGGATCTGCATAAAGTTGTAGCTGAATTCAATATAGATGTCATGCTTCCGTTTGTTGACGGTGCCGTGGGTATCGCTGCATCCTACATATCAAAATATGGTGATGTGTGGAGTCCTGTGGTTTGTCCGGAAATGGCGGAGACGCTTTTCGATAAAGTGAAATCGGCTAAAGCATTTGAAAACGCTTGCTTGCCAATACCTCTGACATATAATGAGGAGCATCCTATCTTCCCATTAATCGCTAAACCACGCAAAGGTTCAGCTTCAAAGGGTATAAAAATATTGCCGGATATAACAGACTTTAAATGTATCGCAGGTCGAGAGGATGAATATCTGATACAGGAATATATATCCGACCATACAGAATACACAGTAGACTGTTACATATCATCGGACGGCAAGATACTTTGTGTCAGTCCGAGAATCAGGCTTGAAGTTGTCGGAGGTGAGGTCTCTAAAACGGAAACAGTTGGCGATGCGGAAATTTTGGCTGAATCTACAAAAACAATTGAACGATTGGGGCTAAAAGGTGCCGTGACTCTGCAATTTATCAGAGACAATAAAACAAACCGGTTAATGTTGATGGAAATTAATCCTCGATTAGGAGGAGGAGTGGTATGTTCTATACATGCCGGTGCGGATATTCCGGGTTTGATATTGGATGAAGCCACCGGAAGAAAACTTGAAATTTGTAATTGTATCAAACAAGGCACATTGATATGCCGTTATTTTGATGAAGCGGTATTCTAATGGAAAAGACTAAAGATAAAATAATCATCATAGCAGAAGCGGGGGTCAATCACAACGCTTCTATGGAGATGGCAAGACGTATGGTATACGAAGCTGCAAAAGCAGGTGCTGATTATGTGAAATTCCAGACGGCTGTGCCTGAACTTGTCATATCGTCCATCGCACCTAAAGCAGAATATCAAAAGGAGACTACAGGGAACGCTGAATCACAATTAGAAATGTGTAAGGCTATCCATCTTCCATTATCGGCTTATTCTGAATTGGCATCGCTATGTGAAGAGGTCGGCATTGGTTTTATGAGCACACCTTTTGACCTTGTGTCTATTGACACGCTTGATGCTTTAAATATGGATTATTGGAAGATCCCATCGGGAGAAATCACCAATCTGCCATATCTTAGAAAAATAGCGAAGAAAGGTGATAAGATAATCATGTCAACCGGTATGTCAACCATCTCAGAAGTAAGCGAGGCGGTGGATATACTTGTTGAAAACGGAACTGCCCGTAAAGATATATATCTGCTTCATTGCACGACCCAGTACCCGACACCCATGTCAGACGTGAATCTTTTGGCGATGAAAGCGTTGGAAAAACTTAATGTTGGTGGTGTAGGGTATAGTGACCATACTTTAGGTATTGAAGTACCTATCGCTGCCGCCGCATTGGGGGCGAGAGTGATTGAGAAACATTTTACTCTTGACAAAACCTTACCCGGTCCTGACCATCGGGCATCACTTGACCCGTCCGAGTTGGCTGCGATGGTAAAGGCTATAAGGAGCATCGAACAGGCATTAGGTTCAGGTGAAAAAGCGGTCGCAAAATCTGAAAAAAGCAATATCGAGGTCGCACGTAAAAGCATCGTAGCAGCCCGAGACATAAAAAAAGGAGAAATATTTACCGAGGAGAATATCACGGTAAAACGCCCCGGAAATGGCATCTCACCTATGAGGTGGGATAGCATAATCGGCAAGGTGGCTATTAATGATTTCCCTTACGACACTCTGATTGAAGTTTAGGAGACTGATCGCATCATCCTTTAATTTTGAGAATTATGAAGGAAGCATTGAAATTATCATTAACGCAAAAAATGCAGCAGAGGTTATCACCTTTGCAGATGCGTTTTGTGAGAATGTTAGAGATGAATGGACCTGAAATGGAGGATGAAGTGCGACGTGAACTTGATGATAATCCCGCACTTGAAGTTATGGATAGTCCTGCCACTCAGGATGAGACTTCAAGCTATGGAGAAAGTGCGGAACAACTTCAAATGGCTGATTACAAGGACGAGGACGATATGCCGTCGTATCGTCTTGAAGCTCGAAATCATAGTGTCAATGATGAGTTTTATGAGCCTGTGGCAGTAGCCGGCTCAGGCACACTTATGGATAATTTGATTTCCCAACTTGCCGAAACAGACATGTCGGAAGGTGATATGGCTATAGCAAACTATATAATCGGCAATATAGATGACAACGGATATCTCACCCGAACATTGTCGCAGATACTTGACGATCTGGCTTTCAATGTTGGCATTGAGATTTCGATGGATAAGCTTCGCGAAATTTTTAATCGTATTCGCAGCCTTGAACCGGCAGGGATATGCGCTCTTGACCTGAGAGATTGCATTGTGCTGCAATTACGGAGATTGCCTGTTACCGATGATAATAAACTTGCGCTTGAAATTATTGAACATTACTTTGACCTGTTCTCTCTCAGACATTATGATCGACTAATCAATATGCTTGGTGTGACAAAAGAACAGTTGCAACGAGCTATTGATGTTATAAAAAGTCTTGACCCCAAACCGGGCAGCCATTTCAACGGCAGTGATGAAGATGACCGCACCCGACATATTATCCCTGATTTCAATGTCGAAGTGGAAGGCAACACGGTAACTTTGTCGTTGCTGAATAATCTACCGGAGTTAGGGATAGAAGAAAGTTTTGTGACTGATGGCGAAAAATTCATAAATGCACCGATTGCAAAGCGAACTGATGAAGCCATGATGTTTATCAGGCGAAAGCGGGAAGAGGCTTCTGATTTCATAGATTTACTGCGGCTACGCCAAGAAACTCTGTATAGGGTGATGTCTGCAATAATTCGATGGCAACATGACTTTTTTGTCACGGAAGATGAGAGCAAACTTCGCCCGATGATATTAAAAGATATTGCAAAACTTACCGGATATGACTTATCTGTGATATCTCGTGCGACAGCAGGAAAATATGTGGCAACTTCGGGCGGAATCTACCCTTTGAAATTCTTCTTCAATGAAAAAGTAGGAGAGGGTGAAGATGAAACTTCATCAAGGGAGATTTTGCAGACTATAAAAGGATTGATAGAGAATGAGGATAAGGGACATCCGCTTAATGACGATGCCATAATGAAGCTTCTTCATGAAAAAGGCTACGATATAGCAAGACGTACTGTTGCCAAATACAGAGAACGTTTAAATATCCCGGTGGCTCGTCTGCGTAAAGAAATTTGATTACATTAATATACTTAGATTATAATGGACAAGATCTCAAAGATAATATCAGCATTGTTCTCACCGATATTGGTGCCGACATACGGGATGGCTATTGCCGGGACATTGACAATTTTACATCTGCTCCCTGTATCGCTTATATGGACAGCGGTGGGAATCACATTTGTCATCACATGCCTTGTCCCTGTGACTGCCATTATGGCAATGTACAGAACAGGGTATATAAAAGACCCGGGGTTAAATGAAAGGACTGAACGCACAATCCCATACATTGTTACAGCATTATGTTATGCGGGCTGTGGATTTTTCCTTTATAAAGCCAACGCTCCGTTTTGGCTCCCGATGTTTTTTGCCGGAGGAGGTGTGGCATGTGTCATAAATATAATCGTAAACAGATGGTGGAAAATAAGTGCTCATGCTGCCGGTATGGGTGGACTTGTGGCTCTTATGTTCAGAATCATAGCGTCACATTATGCGCTTTATAATCTAAATGTATGGCTGTCGGTCATGATAATTGTCGCCGGTATGGTGATGACATCTCGTGTCTATCTTAAACGCCATACTCTGTGGCAGGTGCTTGCCGGTTTTGCAAATGGATTTATTTGCGTATATTTGTTGTCAATGATCCATTAATAGCTTGTGAATTTTATTAATCGAATTCATCATATTAAAATTTAAAATATGAAACCAATCGTTAGTATTATTATGGGGAGCACAAGTGATCTCCCTATTCTTAAAAAAGCGGCTGATTTTCTGAATCAGATGGAGGTGCCTTTTGAAATGAATGCGCTGTCGGCTCATCGCACGCCTCTTGAAGTAGAAGAATTTGCCCGCAATGCTCAAAAACGAGGGATTAAAGTGATAATAGCCGCAGCAGGCATGGCAGCAGCTCTTCCGGGGGTGATTGCTGCAATGACTCCGATACCTGTAATCGGTATTCCTATCAACTCAACTCTCAGCGGTATGGATGCACTTTATTCTATCGTGCAGATGCCTCCGGGCATATCAGTGGCAACTGTAGGTATCAATGCAGGTATGAATGCTGCTGTGATGGCTGTTCAGATATTGTCGTTGAGTGACACAGAACTGGCAAACAGATATGAGGTTTATCGGTCAACTTTGTCACAAAAGATTGTAAAAGCTAACGAGGAGCTTAAAGAGGTTAAATACGACTACAAAGTAGATTAGTCTTTATAATCCTTCTTATGATCCTTGTGAGAATACAATCATTTCTTAGAACAATTGCTTAATACCAAAAGTAAAATCAGGTTTGATGTTGAATCTTAATTATAACAGACGTGCCACTTGGTGTGTCAATGTCGGCGGTGTGTCTATAGGCGGGGAAAATCCTATCGTCATACAGTCTATGACTTCGACAAGTACAATGGATACCGACGGCTCGGTTGCACAAATCAAACGTATAGTTGATGCCGGAGGTGACATAGTGCGTCTTACCGCACAAGGGGTGCGCGAGGCTGAAAATCTTGAAAATATATCGGCAAAGCTGCGTGCGCACGGAGTGAATGTGCCACTCGTGGCAGATATTCATTTCAACCCTAATGCAGCGTTTGCGGCAGCATCACGTGTCGAAAAGGTGCGTATCAATCCCGGTAATTTTGTTGACCCCGGACGTGTGTTCAAGAAGATAGAATTTACCGATGAAGAATATTCGATTGAAATTCAAAAAATCGAAGATTCTTTAGTGCCTCTCATAGATTTGTGCAAGAAAAACGGCACAGCATTACGAATAGGTGTCAACCATGGCTCGTTATCTGATCGTATCATGAGCCGCTATGGTGATACTCCTGCAGGAATGGTGGAAAGTGCCATGGAATTTTTGAGAGTATGCATCAAACATTATTTTAAAGAGGTAGTGATTTCCATCAAAGCGTCCAATGTCACTGTCATGGTTGAGACTGTGCGCAGATTGGTGAAAGCGATGGACGCAGAGGATATGCACTTCCCGTTGCATTTGGGTGTGACTGAAGCCGGCGACGGTGAGGATGGCAGAATTAAATCGGCTGTTGGAATCGGCAGCCTTTTAGCGGATGGGATAGGTGATACCATAAGGGTATCTTTGAGTGAAGAACCTGAATGTGAGATCCCGGTAGCCCAAGCTATCGTGCGACAAATATCTGACATGGCAGCTGATGCTCTCAATCCGTCGTTGGAAAATGTACAGCTCCCCGACGGCTACGATTCTCTTGCTCCCGCTATGAGAGTAAGCGCTTGGTCTGACAAGTTGCCACAGGTGGTCGGACTCGATATTGATGAGTCAGCGCTTAAGGATGCATTATTTATTGAAGCAGAAGATGCGTTGACTGATGATATTGTATCTGAGCTACGCAACGACCCGATGCGTCCGATTGTGCTTTCATCCAGATCCAAAAATGTCATTGGTAATATGAAAAATTTCATGTTCCAACTGATGAGAAATGGGTTGAAGAATCCGGTGATTATACACAGAAACTTCGGCGCAGCATCTCAGGAGGATGTTGTATTAAGAGCTTCAATCGAAATAGGTGCTTTATTGCTCGCCGGTTTTAAAGACGGAATATGGTTGCAATCATCCGTGTTATCGCAGGAGCAGCTTAACGCATTGGCTTTGAATATTCTGCAGGCAGCCCGATTAAGGATGTCGAAAACAGAATACATATCATGTCCCGGATGTGGCAGAACTCTCTATGACCTCCAATCAACGCTTAAAAAGATTAAGGCTGCGACTTCTCATCTGAAAGGTCTAAAGATAGGTGTCATGGGGTGTATTGTCAACGGTCCCGGTGAAATGGCTGATGCCGATTATGGATATGTAGGAGCCGGAGTTGGACGTATCAGTCTATATAAGGGAAAGGAATGTATTGAAAAAAACATACCTGCAGAGGATGCTATTTCACACCTGACTGATCTTATAAAGGCGAACGGAGATTGGACTGACCCGGAGTGAAATTAATGATGGAGATTGCAGATAAATATATGCGTCGAGCCTTGCAGTTGGCTCGTAACGGAGAATTGGACGCATCACCTAATCCCATGGTCGGAGCCGTGATAGTTAATTCATCCGGACAGATAATAGGTGAGGGGTGGCACCGTCGTTGTGGCGAAGGTCATGCTGAAGTAAATGCCATAGCGTCAGTAAAAGATAAATCATCTCTTACTGATGCCACAATGTATGTGACTTTGGAACCATGCTCCCATTATGGCAAGACACCTCCATGCGCAGAGCTTATCGTAAAAACGGGTATTTCCCGAGTTGTGATAGGCACTCTTGACCCATTCGAAAAAGTCTCGGGCAGAGGAGTCAGGCGATTACGTGAAGCCGGGGTTGAAGTAGTGACCGGAGTACTTGAAAAAGAGTGTCGGGAATTAAATCATAAGTTTATCACTGCACATACCTTACACCGCCCTTATATAACGTTGAAATGGGCGCAGAGTGCTAACGGATATATCGATGGAAAGATCTCTACCAAAATAACATCTGCATTAGTCCACAAACTCCGAGCTTTAAATGACGGTATCCTTGTAGGAAGTGGCACTGTCCTTGCAGATAATCCGTCATTGGATACCAGAAATTTTGCGGGGAAATCACCTGTTAAGATTGTACTTGACAGAAGACATCGAGTCAGCAGTGATATGAAGTGCCGTAAGGATGATGGCGCAAGGTTTATTTTACTTGACAACTATCGTTCACTTGAAGGAGCAATGAGTCAGCTCTATGAAAAAGGGATCACTTCGGTTCTCGTAGAAGGTGGCGCTCAAGTGCTCCAATCATTCATTAATGATTGCCTTTGGGATGAGGTAAGAGTTGAAATCGGAGCCAAAGCAATCGACGGAAAAGTGAGCGCTCCGAACTTAGTAGGTAGGCTTAACGTTTCTGATAGTATAATAGTTGATGGTAACCGTATAATAACAATTAAAAAATCATGAAAATAATAAATGCTCGTAAAGAGGACGCATCGTTGATTGCCCGGTCTGTAATGGCAGGTGTAGGTGCGGAAATATGCAATGATTTAGCCGGAGCTAACCATACCTTAGATGATGTTGAGCGGCTTTTCACCGAACTTGCTGAAAGGGAAGACAGCCAGTACAGTTATTTAAACACATTGGTAGCTGTTAATGACGAAGGTAAAGCGGTCGGAGCTTGTATATGTTACGACGGGGCAAAGCTTCATGAACTCCGAAAGCCTTTTTTTGAAGCGGTGATGCGTATCCTTGATAAAGATATGACTGACGTACAGGATGAGACCGATCCTTTAGAAGTATATTTAGAGGGTGTTTAATAATGAATGTTAATATTCGGGAGCCGATTTAGCAG
>ERZ777305.1180-NODE-1180-length-33786-cov-7.154546_pt1 | contig 33786 bp, 32 predicted proteins | sample MGYA00374965_ERZ777305 | MGnify/ENA primary metagenome ERZ777305 (study PRJEB29328, sample SAMD00013331) | mouse gut metagenome | study: EMG produced TPA metagenomics assembly of the Metagenome analysis of fecal microbiota from mouse which was promoted... | reverse complement strand
GAAAGTTACAGACTACATGAAAATATATTTAATAGTGGTTTAGATATAGTAGTCGTTGCCAGAAAAAGCGCTGCTTTCGTTGGTTATGAGGAAATTGAGAGCGCATTATTACATCTTGCGAAAATGCACCATATTATAAAGATATTTTTTTATTGAAGGTGTGTTCTTTTAGAAATTGATATGAAAAAACTTTTTATTTATCTTATTAAGTTCTATAAAAAATATATTTCTCCTCTGAAAAGCACGAAATGTCCTTATATACCGTCATGTTCCGATTACGGCCTGGAGGCCGTTACAAAATACGGCGTTATAAAAGGAGGTTTTCTTGCTTTATGGAGAATTATAAGATGTAATCCTTTTTCAAAAGGTGGTTATGACCCGGTTCCGTAAAAAGAAAATAAGGAGGAAACAGGAGTGCCAGGTATTTTATTAACGCAGGAATCTACCTTTATTATAGGGCCTATTACGAAATTGTTGGGTTTTATAATGGAAGGTATCTTCTTCGTAATTGATAAGATTGGAATCCCGAATATCGGATTGGCCATCATTTTATTTACGGTTGTAATGTATTTACTGATGATGCCGCTGACGATTAAACAACAGAAGTTTTCCAAATTATCTGCCAAAATGAATCCTGAACTTCAGGCGGTTCAGGCAAAATATAAAAATAAAAAAGACAATGAATCAATGATGGCCATGCAGGCGGAAACACAGGCGGTTTATGCAAAATATGGTGTTTCTCCTTCCGGAAGTTGTGTGCAGTTATTGATTCAGCTGCCGATTATGTGGGCTTTGTATCGTGTTATTTATAATATGCCTGCTTATGTAAGCAGTATTAAAGAAGCTTTTTATCCGCTGGTTGAAAATTTAATGAATCAGGCGGGAAGCAAAGAATTTATTCAGGGTTTCAGCAATGCGGGAATGTATGCCAAGCAATTCGAAAATGAAGCATTTACAAGCGGTGTGGCAACATATGTTCAGAATACTTTTATTGATGTATTGAATAAAGCATCCAGCGCGGAATGGCTCAGTATTAAAGATAAGTTCCCGATTTTGTCCGGCGATGTGGATAATACGCTTCTTTTGTTGAATCGGTACAATAATTTTCTTGGATTAAATATCGCAAATTCACCTTCTTTTACGATGAAAGAAGCGATGGAGGCAGGCGCTTACGGAATGATAGTTGCCGCTCTTGCAATTCCTGTTCTGGCTGCCGTAACACAGTGGATTAATGTAAAATTGATGCCGCAGCAGAATACGAGCAGCGATAATGACCAGCAGAATACGATGATGCAGTCCATGAAGATGATGAATATGATGATGCCAATTATGTCGGCTGTATTTTGTTATACACTTCCGGCCGGCGTCGGTCTTTACTGGGTTGCCGGTGCGGTAGTCAGAAGTATTCAGCAGGTTGTTATCAACAAGCACATTGATAAAATGGATTTGGATGAGCTGATTCGCAAAAATTCGGACAAGGCTAAGAAGAAAATGGAAAAAGCCGGCGTCAGAGCGGAAAAATTGAACGCTTATGCCAATATGAATACGAGAAACGTAGCTGCATCCTCTAAACCATCCAGACCTTCCATGTCACAGGAAGAAAAGGACGAGGCAGTAAAGAAATCAACGGAATATTACAGTAAAAATGCAAAACCGGGAAGTATTGCGGCAAAAGCAAATATGGTTAAACAGTATAATGAAAAAAATAACAGATAGTTATTCATCAGGAAGTTTGTAAGTAAGGAGAATTGGTTATGGATTTTATAGAGTTTTCAGCAAAAACAGTTAATGATGCCATTACGGAAGCATGCCAGAAATTTGTCGTAACAAGTGATAAACTGGAATATGAAATTATAGAAGAAGGTTCTTCAGGATTTCTTGGAATAGGTTCTAAACCGGCTGTTATAAAAGCAAAAGTAAAATCTTCCGTTCAGGATAAGGCAAAGGACTTTTTGAAAAGTGTATTCGAAGCGATGAATCTTGTAGTAGTTGTAGATATTCAGTATGATGAATTGAATAATACAATGAATATTGATTTGAGCGGCGATGAAATGGGAGTTCTGATTGGAAAGAGGGGACAAACATTAGATTCTCTGCAATATCTCGTATCTCTTGTTGTGAATAAAGACATGGAAGATTATATTCATGTTAAAGTTGATACGGAAAATTACAGACAGAGAAGAAAAGAGACATTGGAAAATCTTGCCAAAAATATCTCCTATAAAGTAAAAAGAACAAAAAGACCTGTATCTTTAGAGCCGATGAATCCATATGAAAGAAGAATCATTCATTCCGCGCTGCAGAATGACAAATATGTTACAACGCACAGCGAAGGCGATGAACCGTTCAGACATGTTGTAGTCGTTTTGAAGAAATACAGTAAATCATAAGCAAATAAAAAAGTTTTGCAGCAAAAAATATGCAGCATATTAAAATTGGAATGTAAATTTATTTACATTCCAATTTTTTTACGATATATTTTAATAGGAAAGAAAAAGATATATTCTTAAAAAAGTGCGGCCCGGACAGCGCGGGCTGAAAGAAAGGCATGGTTATTTTAATGAAAACAGATACAATCGCAGCAATTTCAACTGCCATGACAAATTCCGGTATCGGTATTATCCGCGTCAGCGGAGAAGATGCGATTTCGATTGTGCATTCTGTTTTCGTTAATAAATGGAATCACAGATGCCTGGATTCTTATAAGTCCCATACAATACATTATGGATATATTGTTGACGGAGATAATCCCGTTGATGAGGTTATGGTTTCGGTGATGAAAGCTCCGCATAGTTATACGACAGAAGATGTAGTTGAGATTAATTGTCATGGCGGTATTTATATTGTACAGAAAATAATGGATATCGTCATGAGAGCGGGAGCGAGAATTGCCGAACCGGGAGAATTTACGAAGAGAGCTTTTTTAAACGGAAGAATCGATTTATCGAAGGCGGAAGCGGTAATGGATATGATATCTTCCAAAAATGAATTTGCTCTGCAAAGTTCCATCAGACAGTTAAAAGGTTCTCTTTTTGAATTGATAAAGAATATGAGGGAAGAGATTTTATATGAAATAGCTTTTATAGAATCTGCTTTGGATGACCCGGAACATATCAGTCTGGAAGATTATCCGGAAAAATTAAAGGAGAAAACGGAAGTTCTCTGTGACAGTTTAAAAAAATTACTGGATTCTGCGCATGACGGAAAATTATTGAAAGAAGGAATTAAAACCGTTATTGTCGGAAAGCCGAATGTCGGAAAATCCTCTTTTTTAAATATACTGATTGGTGAAGATAAGGCAATCGTAACGGAAGTCGCCGGTACGACGAGAGATATCCTGGAAGAAACCATTTCTTTCGGAGGCATCACTTTAAATATGATAGATACGGCCGGCATCAGAAATACGGATGATATTGTTGAAAAAATAGGTGTTGAAAAAACAAAGAAGGCTTTAGAAGAAGCGGATTTAATTATTTACATTGTAGATTCCTCGGTTCCGATGGATAAAAACGATGATGATATTATTCAGATGATTAAAGAAAGAAAGGTAATTGTTTTCTTAAACAAATCCGATTTGAATGTGTGTATTACCGAAGAAGATATCAGAAATTATTTTTCGGAAGAGATAAAAGTGATTAAAACTTCCATGATAAAAGAAGTCGGAATTGATTCTTTTACGGAAATTATCAAAGAAATGTTTCTTCATGGCAGTATTTCCTATAATGATGAAGTTTATATTACGAATATGCGGCATAAAGAAGCAATAAAAGACGCATATGAGAGTATGCTGCAAGTGAAAAAAAGCATAGAAAATTATATGCCGGAAGATTTTTATTCCATCGATTTAATGAGCGCATACGCTTCGCTTGGAATGATTATCGGAGAAGAAGTCGGAGAAGATTTGGTAAATGAGATTTTTTCCAGATTTTGTATGGGCAAATAGGTTGAATTGCAGTCAGCGTCTTGGCCCAAAGTTCATAAGCTGAGAGAAAGGCATGGTTATCAGGTTTTAGAAACGGAGGATATATTTGATATATGAATGAACGTGTTGATGTATGTGTGGTAGGAGCGGGACATGCCGGATGCGAGGCGGCGCTTGCCTGTGCGAGACTTGGACTGGAAACGGTTATTTTTACGGTCAGCATAGACAGTATTGCGATGATGCCCTGTAATCCGAATATCGGAGGAACTTCCAAAGGACATCTTGTCAGGGAAATTGATGCGCTTGGCGGAGAGATGGGAAAAAATATTGATAAGACATTTATTCAATCCAAAATGCTCAATCAGTCCAAAGGTCCGGCAGTACATTCTCTTCGTGCGCAGGCGGATAAAGCGGAATATTCCAGAGAAATGCGGAAAGTCCTTGAAAATCAGGAACATTTGACAATTAAACAGGCGGAAGTCTGTGATATTTTATATGAAGATATTTGTTCAGATGATGAAAAAAATGTGTTTTATCATATTACAGGTGTAAAGACTTATATGGGAACGGTTTACGAATGTAAGGCCGTGATTCTTTGTACGGGCACTTACTTAAAAGCAAGATGCTTATGTGGAGAAGCCATTACTTATACCGGGCCGAACGGATTACAACCGGCTAATTATCTGACGGATTCTTTAAAAAAACTTGGAATCGAAGTACGGAGATTTAAAACGGGAACTCCTGCCAGGATGGACAAACGTTCTATTGATTTTCATAAAATGGAAGAACAGTTTGGAGATGAGAAAATTATCCCTTTTTCTTTTTCTACAAATCCGGAAGATGTACAGATAGACCAGATTTCCTGCTGGCTGACTTATACGAATGAAAAAACCCATGAAATTATCAGAAGCAATCTGGACCGTTCTCCGATATATGCCGGAGTCATAGAAGGAACGGGTCCGCGTTATTGTCCTTCTATTGAGGACAAAGTCGTAAAATTTGCGGATAAGGAAAGGCATCAGGTATTTATTGAACCGGAGGGCCTGCATACAAATGAAATGTATGTCGGAGGTATGTCGTCTTCTTTGCCGGAAGATGTACAGCTTGCCATGTATCGGACAGTGCCCGGACTGGAACAATGCAAAATTGTGAGAAATGCTTATGCGATTGAATATGATTGTATCGACCCGAGGCAATTATATCCGACGCTGGAATTTAAAAAAATAAAGGGTCTGTTCAGTGCCGGACAATTTAACGGAAGCAGCGGATATGAAGAAGCGGCGGCACAGGGATTGCTGGCAGGAATCAATGCGGCGCTTACCATACTCGGAAAAGAACCGATTACATTAGACCGTTCTCAGGCTTATATCGGCGTTCTTGTCGATGACCTCGTAACAAAAGAAAATTATGAGCCTTATCGTATGATGACTTCCAGAGCGGAGTATCGGCTTTTGCTCCGTCAGGACAATGCCGACCTTCGGCTGCGTAAAATCGGATATGAAGTCGGACTTGTTACGAAAGAAGAATATGATAGGACTCATGATAAAAAAATCATGATTGATAAAGAAATAGAACGATTAAAGAATACGGTAATAGGAGCTTCCAAAGAACATCAGAAATTTATGGAAGCGCATGAAAGTTCTTTGTTAAAGACCGGTACAAATCTTGCGGAATTGATGTGCCGTCCGGAACTTTCCTATGATATTTTATCTGAAATTGATATGGAAAGAAAACCTCTTCCGGCAGATGTAATTGAGCAGGTTGAAATTGAGATTAAATATGAAGGATATATTGAAAGACAATTAAAGCAGGTCGAACAGTTTAAGAAGATGGAGAAGAAAAAAATACCTTCCGATTTGGATTATCAGGATGTCGGAAGTCTGCGTCTGGAAGCGAGACAGAAACTGGAATCTTACAGACCCGTTTCGGTAGGACAGGCTTCAAGAATTTCCGGCGTCTCGCCGGCAGATATTTCCGTATTGCTTATTTATCTTGAACAGAAATATCATTCAAAAAAATAAATTCATTTTATTATAATCATTAGTTTTGAGCGAAAGGAATTTTCATTTTCTATGGTGAATTTAAAAGATTATTATTTGGATAATTTTCGAAAGGATTTGGAAGCATTACAAATTGTATTAAATAAAGAACAATTATGTCAGTTTATGTCATATTATGAACTTTTGGTAGAATGGAATCAGGTTATGAATTTAACGTCTATTACTGATTTTGAAGAAGTGTGTAAAAAACATTTTACAGACAGTCTTTCTCTTGTAAAAGCATATAAAATAAATGCATCGATTTCAGTTATTGATGTTGGTACGGGCGCCGGATTTCCGGGTATACCATTAAAAATTGCTTTTCCTGATATAGAAATAATCTTACTGGATTCTCTGCATAAAAGAGTTGATTTTTTGAAAACGGTTATTGATAATCTTGGTTTAAAAAAGATAGAAGCGTTGCATGGCAGAGCGGAAGATTATGCGAAAGAAAAAAATTTTCGAGAACAATTTGATTTATGTGTTTCCAGAGCAGTTTCCAATCTTTCAACGCTCTCCGAATATTGCATTCCCTATGTAAAGATTGGCGGTCATTTCATTTCCTACAAATCGGAAAAACTTTCGGAAGAAAAGAAAGATGCGGAATATGCAATTTCTGTTCTTGGAGGAGAGATAGAAGACCAGATATCATTTCAAATTCCAAATTCGGATATAAACCGGAACCTGCTGATAGTTCGTAAGAAAAAAGAAACTCCTGCAAATTATCCGAGAAAAGCAGGACTGCCGTTGAAAAAACCGATTATATTGCGATAATTGAAAACAGCCGGAGCATGTGCCCGGCTGCGTTTTTTATAAGAATAATCTGATTTGTTCCAATACTTTATCGGGAGTTTCCAAATGAGGAAGATGTTTTGTTTCTGACAGATATTCTGTTTCGATGGACTGATTATAATAAACGTAATTTTCCAAAGTCGTTTCAATATCTTTTTTGTGAGCCCCTCCTAACATCAGAATACTGTTATTAATTTCTTTTAAAGAATGAATGATGTTTGTATTCATAAATTTTCCGGTAAAACTTGCAAAAGAATATTTTGCATAATACCCGGATAACTGAGACGCTTCCATATAATTCAAAATATATTTTTCTTTTATATTTGATTTGTCATAAAAATATTCTTCTACGAAAGTTTTTTCAAAATGATGTTTCGTGTTTAATATATTATAAATAAAAGTACCAATAACTGGTGTCTCAAATATCAGTTTTAAAAATTTCGTCTGGTTAGACGGAATCTGATTTTGACTGTATAAACTTTGAGGATTTATAAATATCATTTTATCAAAAAGTTCCGGGTTATGGTGACAGGCAGTAATCAAAAAGGGTACCGAATTTCCGGTTGCAAGGACAGAAACTTTTTTGCCGATAACGTTTTTGATAAAATCACAAATTAACTGTTCGTATAAAGTATTCGTATAAGTCAGTGAAGGTTTGTCGGAAAGTCCGTATCCTAGTAAATCAATTGTATAAACTTCATGCTGATTTGTCAGGTTATTAACAAGTCTGTGAAATTCATAACCTGAGCTTCCGACCGTTAAATCGTGAACAAAAAGAATTGGATTTCCTGTTCCTTTTTTATTGTATTTAATTTGTCCAAATCGCCATTTGTAAAAATGATTTTCAGAACACGACAAAAGTTTTCCGGAAGTATAAATAAAATTTTGTGTTCTATTTAAAATATGTATGGAAGCAATGGCAGCTGTTGATAAGATACCAGCTGTAATTATTTTTTTATTCATATGAATAACCATGCCTTTCTCTTAACCTGCAAAATTTGGACTTTGTCTTGTTTTCTTTTGTACCATTATATCATAAAAATCTTCATAAATAAAACTCTTTTCTTATAACGAAAATTATTATAAAATATTAATGTAAATAAAATGATAAAATGAGAAAGGCAGGCGTCTGCTTAATTTTGCCTGGGTTTGGTGTTTGTTTTGAATAACGAAAATAATATTTTGTCTATTCTCGATGTACGAGAAATAGAACGTCAGAGAATAGCAAAAGATTTGCATGATATTTCTTTACAAAATTTATCTCATTTAATACACAAGATTGAGTTGAGTTCAATTTATGTTGATAAAGACCCAATAAAGGCAAAACTGGAATTAGCGACGGTGGAAAAAGAACTGCGAAAGATTATAAACGAGATGCGCACTGTCATATATAATATGTATCCCGTTACTTTGGAAGATTTAGGATTAAAAATAACAATCGAAAAAACACTGAATCTGATTAACAAGGATTATAAATATTTCGTGGAAACAGATATTGAAGATGTTTCATGTGAAAACAGGATTATCCAGATTTCAATTTTGAGATTAATACAGGAATGTTGTTATAATGCAATTAAGCATGCCAAAGGAGACAGACTTTCTGTCACATTAAAGACCCGGGAAAATAATTATTATTTAAAAGTAGAAGATAACGGAATCGGTTTCCAGGAAGAAGAAGTGGATAAATCTAACTGTCATTTTGGATTATCAATTATGAGAGAAACGGTATATTTATTAAATGGAAAAATTAATTTTTCATCTTCTGAAAAGGGTACGGCCGTGGAAATAGAAATACCATTTCAATAAACGTTTCTTAAAATTAACTGTGAAAGGACATTAAACATGGCGGATACGATTAAAGTTATGATTGCAGATGACCATAATTTGATGAGAGAAGGAATTAAACAGTTATTAGAACTTGATGGTAGTATAGAAGTAATTGCAGAAGCCGGAGATGGCATTGATTGTTTAAAAAAATTAAGTCAACACAATCCTGATATCCTATTGTTAGATATTAATATGCCTGAAAAAAATGGCATAGAAGTTTTAAAGGCTTTACGGGAAAATAATTCAACTATTAAGGTTTTGATGTTGACACTGCATAATGAAGTTGAATATTTAATGAAAGCAGTCGATTATGGAGTAGATGGATATATTATGAAAGATTCAGAATCGGCCGAACTGAAACGAGCAATTTATAAAGTGGTCAGTGGAAAAACTTATATTCAACCAAGTCTCATACCTGAATTGAATTTCAGACTGGCTAACAGAGATGTTGAAAAAGATAAAATTAATTTTTTAACAAAACGTGAGTTGGAAGTATTGATACAAGTCGCAAGCGGCATGTCAAATAAAGAAATAGCGATTAATCTTGATATCAGTGAACGCACTGTAAAAAATCATATCTCTAATATTTTTAAAAAAATAGATGTTTCGGATAGAACTCAGGCAGCGGTTTTTGCAATCAAAAATAACATCATTAAAGTGTAAAATGTTTCACATGAAACATTTTATAACATAATTTTCCATCAACAAGATAATGTTTCACATGAAACATTTTGATACTAGATATTGTAAAGAGAAACGTGAAACATGTCTCAAGTGTGCAAAAATCGTTGTGAAACATTCAAATTTTGCAAATAAATTGATAATGAAAATGATAAGTGATATAATAAATACGTTATTTCTGGAATTATAAAGCATTATGTTATCGGTAGTAAGTGGTTGATTATATAATCTCAATCATTAATAAAACAAGGAAATACTTTTAGAATCGGAGAAAAAATATGGGAAGAACGATTGCAATTGCAAATCAAAAAGGTGGCGTCGGAAAAACGACAACATCAATTAATTTATCAGCATCTTTAGCGGCAAAAGGAAAAAAAGTATTGGTAATTGATATAGACCCACAGGGTAATACAACGAGTGGGTTTGGAATTGAAAAAAATGATTTAGAAAATACAATCTATGAATTAATTCTGAGTGAATGTTCTATTGAGGAATGTATTTTAAAAGAAATTATTCCGGGAGTATCTATTATTCCTTCGAATGTTAATTTAGCTGCTGCGGAGATTGAATTAATCGGAATAGATAAAAAAGAATACATATTAAAAAATGAAGTAGATTGGGTAAAAGACAAATATGATTATATCATTATAGATTGTCCGCCTTCTTTAAGTATGCTGACAATCAATTCAATGACAACGGCCGATACGGTCCTTGTTCCAATTCAATGTGAGTATTATGCTTTGGAAGGTTTAAGCCAGTTAATTCATACAGTTAATCTTGTAAAAGAAAGATTGAATCCTGATTTGGATATGGAGGGCGTTGTATTTACAATGTATGACTCCAGAACAAATCTTTCCATGCAGGTAGTGGAGAATGTTAAGAACCATTTAAGCCAGAGCGTATACAATACAGTCATACCAAGAAATATCAGATTAGCAGAAGCGCCGAGTCATGGCATGCCAATTCATTTATATGACCCTAAATCTGCCGGTGCGGAAGCTTATATGTTACTGGCAGATGAAGTAATTAACAGAAAATTTTAACATGACGGAAAATTTGAGTTCTGTTAAAACAGACAGATAAAAGGAAGGAGTATCGTTACAGATATGGCGGCGAGAGGATTAGGAAAAGGTCTGGATGCGCTTATTCCAAATGTAACTTCGGATACAAAAGGAAAAAGTGCAGCAAATGTTATAGAAGAAAAAAAAGAACCGGATACAGTTGTTAAGATTACAAAAATAGAACCCAATCGTGAACAGCCTCGAAAAAATTTTGACGAGGATGCGCTTCAGGAACTTGCAGATTCTATCAAACAATTTGGTTTGCTGCAGCCCATACTCGTGCAGGACAGAAAAACATATTATGAAATTATTGCAGGGGAACGCCGCTGGCGTGCGGCAAAGCTTGCCGGATTAAAAGAAGTTCCTGTTATCATAAGAGATTATACAGAACAGGAAATTGTCGAGATTTCTTTGATTGAAAATATACAGAGAGAAGATTTGAATCCAATTGAAGAAGCTCTTGCTTATAAGAGACTGTTGACGGAGTTTCATCTGAAACAGGATGAAGTTGCCGAAAGAGTATCAAAAAGCAGAACTGCAGTAACAAATTCCATGAGACTGTTAAAGTTATGCGATGAAGTGCAGCAGATGATTATTGATGATATGATTTCCAGTGGACATGCCAGGGCCCTGATTTCGATTGAAAATCCGGAAGAACAGTATAACATTGCTCAGAAAATATTTGATGAAAAGTTAAGCGTTCGCGATGTTGAAAAGCTGGTTAAGAATTTGAATAAACCGGAGAAACCCAAAAAAGATAAAGAAGAAGATAAAAGTCTGGAAGTTATTTATCAGGATGTGGAAGAAAAACTGAAACAGGCGTTAGGTACAAAAGTTGCAATCGCATCGAAAGGAAGCGGTTCCGGTAAAATAGAAATAGAGTTTTATTCACATGATGACCTGGAAAAAATTATAAGTTTATTAAGCGCACATTAAGGAGGAAAGATTGAAAATTAAAAATTTTCAATCTCGAGATTTGTGTCGGCGCGTTGCTTGCCACAAACTCGTAATCCATTTATGGATTTGAGCAGAAAAACAGCGCAGAAATGGAGGAAAAAATGAATTATGATTTGCTAAAGATGATAGGAATCGGAAATATAGATATTACATATATTTTTATTGGATTAACAGCATTTATTCTTATTATACTGATTCTTGTAATCATTCAGATGATAAAATTATCTAAAATGACAAAAAAGTATCAAAAGTTCATGTTGGGGAAGAATGCTAAAAATCTTGAAAAGGATATATTTGGTTTATATGAAGATAATAAATTTATAAAGATGTCGCTTGAGAAAAATGAAAAAGATATTCGTATGTTGTACAAAAATTTTGAAAGCGCTTTTCAGAAAATCGGTCTTGTGAAATATGATGCTTTTGCTCAGATGGGCGGACAATTAAGTTTTTGTCTTGCACTATTGGATGAAAATAATAACGGCTTTGTTTTAAATTCTGTTCACAGTACAGAAGGGTGTTATACTTATACAAAGGAAATCAAACTCGGTGAATGTAATATAGCATTGGGTGATGAGGAAAGAAAAGCATTGAATATAGCAATGGGGGAAGATTTATAATCGAACTTTGATTTATAAATCAGCTGATGAAGGGTAAATAATTAAAATATTAGTGGTAAGAACGTATGATTAAAAAGATGTGTAAAATTGATGACTTGACGGGAAAAGAGCGTTTAGCAAATAACATTATGACTGGTGATTATAATGTGTTGTTATCCGAAGGAACAGTATTGCGTCAGGATTATATCGAAAAATTAAGAGAACTGAATATCAGAGAAGTATATGTATGGGATGTAAAAGAAGCAGAGTCCGTTGCTATTTTGAAGAATGAATTGGAAGAATCATTCAAATCGCAAGTAAGAGATATTCTTGAAAAGCATACATATTGTCATAATGAAGAATTGGTTGAGCTGAGTCAGATAGCCGACCACATTATCATTAATATTCTTGAAGAAGAGGAAGTTGTTCAAAAAATATATGATATCTGGGAAAGAAGTTCCGATATTTATGAACATTCTGTCAGCATATGCAGTCTGGCAACCGTTGTGGCGTTGAGAATGAATCTTTCTCATGAAGTGGTACATGATATCGGCGTCGGCTGCCTTCTTCATGATTTGGGACTGCGTTATCTGACAGCTAATTATATGGACCACGACCTGGAAGAAATGTCAGAATTTGAGTATTCGGAATATAAGAAACATCCTGTTTATGCGTATTCTTCATTGCAGGGTGAAAATTGGATTTCCAATATGAGTAAAAATATGATATTATATCATCATGAAAGAATTGACGGGACCGGTTATCCTCTGAAAGCAACGGATATTCCACTGGAATGCCGCATTATACAGGTTTGTGACGTTTTCGATGAAATGATATGCGGTATCGGCTGTAAGAGGGTAAAAGTATATGAGGCGATTGAATATTTAAAGAATTTCAAAAATATTAAATTTGATGGAAGAATTGTGGATATTTTTCTGGAATTTACGGCAGTATATCCGGCCGGAACATATATACAGACGAATGAAGGCGAAATCGGTATTGTACTCCGGCAGAACAAGCAATTTCCCGGCAGACCCGTTATCCGTGTCATTCAGGATAAAAACGGAAAAACAGTGGATATTATTAAAGATTTATTGGAAGTGAATAATATCTATATTAAAGAAGTTATAGGCTAGACTGAAAATAAAAAATATTGCAAAGGAATCAATCATCAGGAGGAAATCAGACATGATAGATATTAAGTTTTTAAGAGAAAATCCCGAAGCGGTAAAAGAAAACATCAGAAAAAAATTTCAGGAATCCAAATTGGAACTGGTAGATGAAGTCATCGCTCTGGACGAGGAAGTCAGAAAGACGCAGCAGGAAGCCGATGATATCCGTGCCAGCCGGAATAAAATATCGAAGGAAATCGGGGCACTGATGTCCCAGGGTAAAAAAGAAGAAGCGGAAAGCAAGAAAGCGGAAGTTTCTGCGAATGCTGCACGTCTTGCCCAGTTAGAAGAAAAAGAAAACGAACTGCGGGAAAAAATCAAGAAAGATATGATGACAATTCCGAATATCATCGACCCGTCTGTTCCTATCGGTAAAGATGATTCCGAAAATGTGGAAGTGAAAAAATATGGAGAACCGCTTGTTCCGGATTTTGAGATTCCTTACCATACGGAAATTATGGAAAAATTCGACGGCATTGATATGGATGCCGCGGGAAGAGTGGCCGGAAACGGTTTTTATTACCTGATGGGTGATATTGCAAGACTTCATTCCGCTGTTATTTCTTATGCGAGAGATTTTATGATTGACAGAGGATTTACTTACTGTGTTCCGCCGTTTATGATTCGAAGCGCTGTGGTAGACGGCGTTATGAGCTTTGCGGAAATGGACGCCATGATGTATAAGATTGAAGGAGAAGATTTATACTTAATTGGGACGTCCGAACATTCGATGATTGGTAAATTTATCGATACTATCGTACCGGAAGAAAAACTTCCGCAGACATTGACAAGCTATTCTCCCTGTTTCCGAAAAGAAAAAGGAGCGCACGGCATCGAAGAGCGCGGTGTTTATCGAATCCACCAATTTGAAAAGCAGGAAATGATTGTCGTATGCAAACCGGAAGAATCTCCGATTTGGTTTGACAAACTATGGCAGAATACGGTAGACTTATTTAGGTCGTTAGATATTCCGGTCAGAACTATTGAATGTTGTTCCGGAGATTTGGCAGATTTGAAAGTAAAGTCATATGACGTAGAAGCATGGTCTCCGAGACAGAAAAAATATTTCGAAGTAGGAAGCTGCTCCAATCTTGGAGATGCACAGGCCAGAAGACTCAGAATCCGGGTAAACGGAAAAGACGGAAAATATTTCGCACATACATTAAACAATACCGTTGTCGCACCGCCCAGAATGTTAATTGCATTTTTGGAAAATAATTTACAGGAAGATGGCTCCGTTCGTATTCCCGAAGTCCTTCGTCCTTATATGGGTGGGAAGACAGAAATCAGATAAGAGGAGGTGAAACCTTTGCATAAATATATGCGGGCTATTGGTTTTAGCAAACTGATGGACAGACGAGAACAGCAGAAACTGGTTACGGATATTATAGTAAGTGCAACCCATCGTTCTTATGCGTCTAACGGTGATGAAACCATACTTGCAGAATTTTGTGAAGATTTTGCTGAAAACATGGGAATTGCCGTCTGCGGAGAATTTGATGCGGACGATAAATTTACATTTGATTATTTTTATCCTTATTTAAAAGGAAGAGAGGTAAGCTCTTATGAAGACGTTTCCGTAGAACGGCATGCGGAAAAAGAATCCTATGCCGGAATCTGCGATGATATTAAAGTCGGAGTCAGTTTAATTTTTTATTTGCAGAATATCATTCCGTATGTCAAAGCGCAGCATATGAATCTGCTTCCAATCAGAGGAACAACGCTTACATTATCCGGCCTTTCCATTAAGGGAAATATTATACTTCCCCTCGTAAAAGATGAGATGGAAATGCGGAGAATCAAAAAAGCATCTCTTAACAGGAATCAATTGATTGCCGCGGCAAGACAGGGTGACGAGGAAGCAATCGAAAGTCTCACGCTGGAGGACATGGACACTTATACTTCCATATCCAGAAAAATCTTAAAAGAAGATGTTTTCAGCCTTGTCGATACTTATTTCATGCCTTATGGAGTAGAGTGCGACCAATATTCAATTCTCGGAGAAATTTTGGAATATACCAAAACAGCAAATAAGTTGACAGGAGAAGAAATATATCTGATGAAACTGAATTGCAATGATTTGCAGTTCGACGTTTGCATCAACGCTGCGGATTTGTATGGAGAACCACAGGCAGGCCGCAGATTTAAAGGCATTATCTGGATGCAGGGTTATATCAATTATCCGGACATTTCTTAAAAATTTTACAGAAAAGATTTTTATATTATAAAAATATATGCTATGATAGTAGTATATTATTTTGATAATATGGAAATAGATGTCTCTGTAGCTCAGCAGGATAGAGCGTTCGCCTCCTAAGCGAAAGGCCGCTGGTTCGAATCCAGTCAGGGACGTTATGATGATGAACAGTAGTCTTGATAACAGTAAGGAAAGTATTATGGATTATATCATATTGGACTTAGAATGGAATCAAGGCGCCGGAGAAGTAACGGAAAAAAATCTCCCATTTGAAATCGTTGAAATCGGTGCAATAAAATTAAATAGCCGCCGAGAGAAAATCGGTGAATTTAATGAACTGATAAAACCACAGGTTTATCACGAAATGAATTATGTTACAAGAAAACTGATTCATTTACAGATGGAGCAGCTGAAAGACGGAAAAAGTTTTCCGGAAGTCATGCGGGCATTTAGAAACTGGTGGGGGAAAGATTATATTTTCTGTACATGGGGCTCCATGGATTTGACTGAGCTTCAAAGAAACATCCGATACTATAACATGGAACCGATGTCGGACAGACCGTTTCGTTTTCTGGATGTTCAGAAATTATTCAGCATTGCTTTCGAAGACAGAAAATCCAGAAAGTCGTTGGAATATGCGATTGATTTTCTGAAAATTGACAAAGACATTCCATTTCACAGGGCGCTCAGCGATGCTCATTATACAGCTAAAATAATGGCGATACTCGACGAGAATGTACTGGAGAATTATTCTTTCGATGTGTTTCATATCCCTGCCGGCAAAAAAGAAGAAGTACATGCTATCTTTGATAAAGTGCCGCAGGAGTCTTATGCAAAATATATTTCCAGAGGGTTTGAAGATAAAATCAAGGCAATGAATGACAGGAACATTATTTCCACAAAATGTTATCTTTGTCATAAAAATCTGAAGAAAAAAATCCGTTGGTTCACTCCAAACGGAAAGCACTATTATTGTATTTCATACTGCGATGTGCATGGGCACATGAAATCCAAAATCAGAATACGCAAAGCGGAAAACGGCCATATTTATGTGGTAAAAACCGAAAAATTTATTTCCGAAGCAGACGTGGAAAATATTTATTTTAAACAGGAACAGGCAAGGCTTCATCGCAAGGAAAAAAGAGCGGCTAAAAATCAAAATCATCGAAGTTAGAACGAATACGTTCTCTTCGGTGTTTTTTTCTGTCCACGCGGTTTTTACGCCGCTTCGAATTATGATTGTTGACGATGAGCGCTCGGATAATAAAAAGGCAGATAAAGCAAGATGCAAAAATCAAAACCCCGATGAGTACGTTTTTTACATTGATAAAAATCGTGTCGCCTTCTTTTTCTTTTGCAGGGGATGTTTCCTCTTTTGCCGGTTCGATTTTGTCATTTTCGTTTTTTTCTTCCGGCGTATCATTGGAATTTACGACCTCAAACTGATAAATCGATTCGGCATATTCCGACAAATTAACATAGGCGCTTCCTACATAAACACTGTTATAAGTATAATCAATTTTTGCAACATGGTCTTCTTCATCAATATGATAATCGATGGAAGAATCCAAATCCGAAAAATCCGCCATATTGGGAACGATAACATAACTGTCCGTATCAATCGATAAAATAGGCTTTGAATTTCCGAAGATATCATTATCCGCCTGAAAGAAATTGACATTCTTTATATTAAATTTTTCTTCGTTTTCGGAAACATTCAGTATTTGAAAATTCTGAAAACCATAATTAAACAGTTCTACCGTATCTGTAAACTGTTCCGGAGATTCTTCTTTGAAAACGACACAAATCAGTTTCATACCGTTTTTTTCCGCACAAGTGACAAGTGTCTGTCTGGATTGGTCCGTATAACCGGTTTTTCCCCCAATGATTCCTTCATATGGCATTTCGCCGTTTATCAGCTGATGTTTGTTGTTTTTGTAAAAGTCATCCGGTTGTGTATCGGTCGGTTCAAAATGATAACGGGGTGTGCCGCTGATTTTGCAAAGCATTTCATTTTGAAAAAAGGTTTTCGAAATAATAGCGAGGTCATAGGCGGATGTATAATGATTTTCGTCGAAAAGACCGTTTGTATTGACGAAATTAGAATCCGTACAGCCCAGTTCTCTGGCGCGCATATTCATCAAATCCGTAAAATCATCGATAGAACCGCTGACATATTCCGCAACGGCATTGGAAACTTCGTTTGCGGAAGCAACTAAAATCCCATACAGCGCCTCTTCCAGAGGAATCGATTCTCCCGCGTCCATTCCCATATTGGAACCGTCCACGGGCACGCTGAATACAGCCTCATGACTAAAGGAAACCATATCGTCCAGGTTTCCGTTTTCCATTGCGAGAAGAGAAGTGAGAATTTTGGTGGTGCTTGCCGGATATAATTTTTCATGAATATTTTTGGCATAAAGAATAATGCCGGTATTGGCTTCCATTAAAATTGCGGCCTGAGCGCTTGTCTGGGGACCGGTCGGCCAGTTTTCTATCTCATCGGACTGTACCGGAAGCAGTTTCCGTGCTTCCGATTCCGCAGCCAATTCTTCGGCGGTAGCGGAAACAGTCAGATAATCATTGTGAAAAAGAAAAACCGTAAGGAAAGCCGATAATAAAATCCGGGCTAAAAACTTTCTATGATGAATGAAATACATGAATTTCAAAACCTCCAAATAAAAACCGTGTCGATATGATATTATATCACATTTGAATGAAAACAAAATAATTTTGCCCGAAATTTTAAGATATTCTTTCCTTACATTTTAAAATGGTGTAAAATGGAATCGCAAAGAAAGGACAGACTATGAGATTACGAAATGTTACCGGTTCACGGGAAGCAATTGCAAAGAGCCGATTTGTGATTCAGGAACCACAGAAAAGAAAAAACAGCTGGCGGGAGCTGTTTGGCAATTCCAATCCCCTCCAGATAGAAATCGGAATGGGAAAAGGCCGGTTTATTATGGATATGGCCAGACTGCATCCGGAAATTAATTATATCGGTATAGAAAAATATTCCAGTGTTCTGATTCGCGGCATACAGAAGATGGAAAAGGAAGAACTTCCCAATCTGTACTTTATTCGTATGGACGCGGAAGAAATTACGGATGTATTCGGACAGGGGGAAGTGAATAAAATTTATTTGAATTTTTCCGACCCGTGGCCAAAAGACAGACATGCCAAAAGAAGACTTCCTTCCCGTGAATTTTTGAATCGGTATCGTATCATACTATCCGAAGAAGGAAATTTGGAATTCAAAACGGATAATCAGGAATTATTTGCTTTTGCTCTGGAGGAATTGGAACCGGCAGGATGGCATCCCGACCAGGTGACATATGACCTTCATCATGATGCAGAGATGATGGAAGGAAATATTATGACGGAGTATGAAGAACGATTCTCTTCTCTTGGAAATCCGATTTGTAAATATATTATTTCCGCCATCAAAAGCGGAGAGTCCAAAGAATCTTAGATGTGCTCTGCAATTACCTATTATAGAGATAAAAGAAAGGAGAAAAAAATGGAACAGAAATTTACAGGTGCAAATTTTGAACAGGAGGTTCTCGCTTCCGATATGCCGGTTTTTGTGGATTTTTATGCGGACTGGTGCGGACCGTGCAAGATGATGGCTCCGGTTATCGAGAAACTTGCGGAGAAATATGAAGGAAAAGTGAAAGTCGGAAAATGTAATATTGATGAGGAAAACCAGCTTGCGGCGCAATATGGCATCATGTCTATCCCTACGATGATGCTTTTTGTAAACGGAAAAGTGAAAGAGACCGTTGTAGGCGCAGTATCTCAGAAAGAGCTGGAAGACAAAATCGACAAATCTCTGTCCTGATTCGACCTCATTTTACAAAAATATGCCAATTTTGCCTGAAAAGCTGCAAAAATTGCCCGACAAGTAACGGTTCGGTAACATTTTATATGATAAGATAGGGAACGTAAAAGGGGAAAATATCGGGAAAGAAAATTATTCATGTAGAAATTTCGTGAATATCGGAGAAGATTAATAAGATACAGTGGCAGAAACAATTCTTTTTCTTTCCTGAGCTGTTGAGGGGAGGTTCGTAATCCTCCCCGTCAATGGTAACAAAACGGCTTCGAAGAAAAGGAATAAAAATAGATAAAACGTATTGAAAATTTTTCAATACGTTTTATTTTTTAATTATGGAATCGGGGTGACGTGATTCGAACACGCGGCCTCTACGTCCCGAACGTAGCGCTCTACCAAGCTGAGCCACACCCCGTTGTGAAATAATCTTTTGCACAAATAAGATAATACAATATTTTACTGGTGTTTGTCAATGATTACTGCAAGATTTTTTTATCAAAACTTGTATTCGGTCGAAATAGCGGATATACTAGACGTAAGACTGCCTGCGCCCGGATGCTCAGGCTGAAAGAAAGGCGGGTATTGATGAGATTGAACAGCAGGAATGACAAAAAAACAGAAGGTCAGATTGAGAAATTACTGAAAAAACTGACATTGGACGAAAAAATTTCCATGATTCACGGGGCGGGATTGTTCCAGACCGGAGCGGTAGAGCGGTTGGATATTCCGTCCTTAAAATGCTCCGACGGGCCTATGGGCGTCAGGAATGAATTTCATAATGAAAGATGGATTCCGACAGGAAATCACGACGATTATGTTACCTATATGCCAAGCAACAGCGCGCTGGCATCAACCTGGAACCGGGAACTGGCATACCAGTCAGGCTATGTGCTCGGAGAAGAAGCGCGCGGACGCGGAAAAGATGTGATTTTGGCTCCCGGTATTAACATCAAAAGAGACCCGCTGTGCGGCAGAAATTTCGAATATATGAGCGAAGACCCGAAACTGGCGGCGGCCCTTGCCGTTCCCTTTATCAAAGGCGTACAGGAAAACGATGTTGCAGCCTGTGTAAAACATTTTGCATGTAATGTGCAGGAAACAGACCGCCTGATGGTGGATACGATTGTGGATGACAGGACTTTGTATGAAATCTATCTTCCGGCTTTTCAGGCAGCGGTGCAGGAAGGCGGCTCTTATTCCGTGATGGGCGCTTACAATATGATTAACGGGACACATTGCTGTGAGAATAAGAAGCTTCTTGATTCTATTTTAAGAGAAGAGTGGGGATATGACGGTACGGTTATCAGCGACTGGGAAGCCGTACATAAAACAAAACAGGCGGCAGAAGTGACGATGGATGTGGAAATGTCGGTGTTCCCGGACTTTGATGACTATAAGTTCGCGAATCCGTTAAAAGAAGCAATCGCGAAGGGAGAAGTGGAAGAATCTGCGGTAGACAATAAAGTGCGCAATATTCTTCGAATGATGTTCCGCCTGAAAATGATAGGCAAAGAAAAAGATATGAGAAAAGCGGGCGTTTATAACAGTCCCGCTCACAGGGAAATCGTGCTTCGGACGGCGGAAGAATCGATGATTCTCCTGAAAAATAAAGAAAACAAACTGCCTCTTAATCGGAAGAAAATCAAAAAAATCGCGGTTATCGGGCAAAATGCCGCGAAAATTCATTCGGATGGAGGCGGAAGTGCGGAAATCAAAGCGCTTTATGAAATCTGTCCGTTAATGGGCATGAAGATGTATTTGGGCGGAAATACGGAAGTGGTCTATGCGCCGGGATATTATGTGCCGGAAAAACCGAAGACTTTCAGCAATAACTGGCAGGAAAAGAGTCTGGATGAATTGGAAAATTCAGATATCGGCCTGGCGGTCAGAAGAGAGGGCGAAGAGTCGCCGGATGTACAGGAAAGAGCGGAAGTTTTCCGGAAAGAAGAAGAGGAGAAGGCAGCACAGAAAGAAAAAGATAACCGGCTGATTCACGAAAAAAACGTCAGACTGTTTGAAGAAGCCCTCCAAATCGCGAAAGAAGCGGATGAGGTTATTTTTGTCGGCGGCCTGAATCATGACTTTGACAGCGAAGGGTTTGACAGAAGCGATATGAAGCTTCCTTATGAACAGGACATGCTTATTGAGAAACTTCTGGATGTAAGGAAAGACGCGGTCATTGCGCTGATTGGCGGTTCCCCTGTGGAAATGCCCTGGAGAGACAAGGCGGAAACGATTCTGTGGAGTTATTATGCCGGAATGGAAACGGGCAAAGCCTTTGCCAGAATTTTGTTTGGAGAAGCTAACCCTTCCGGTAAGCTGGCGGAGACTTTTCCTGCCGCATATGATGACTGTATTACCGCAAAGAACGGGCAGTCGGGCATACGCGGAAGCATTCGGTTATCCGAGGGACTCTATTATGGATATCGCTATTTCGATAAAGAAAGAATTGCGCCGGCATTTTGTTTCGGACACGGACTTTCTTTTACGAAATTCGTTTACAAGAATTTGTCCATCAAACAGGAAAAAGATGGGAACAAGTCAGTCAGAGTAAATCTCAGCGTGAAAAATGTTGGGAAGCTTGCGGGAGCGGAAGCGGTTCAGGTATATATTACTCCAATTACGCCGAAAATCGACCGCCCGGTAAAGGAATTAAAGGCTTTTGCCAAAGTGAAGCTGCAGCCGGGAAGAACGGGGAAAGTAACGTTTATTTTGAACCGTCAGGATTTTGCCTGTTTTGACAGCGAAAATCATGCGTTTACCGTTGACCCCGGAGATTATGAAATTCTCATCGGAGCTTCCAGTGAAGATATTCGTTTGAGAGGAATCTGCACGCTGGTATAAAAAAGGATATCTGTGGAATTTATCATCTGAATATGGCAGCAGGAATAAATTGTCCTTTTCTGTATACGCTAACTTTGTATATCAAATTCTGCATTCTCGGGTTGAGAACGGCGGAGAGATATCGAAGTAAAATACGGAAAGGAATGATATTAAGATGGACTATAATCAAATGCCATTGGAGCTTGGCTATGCCATGGCGGCGGACAGGCTTGCAATGAACAATTTTTCCAATATGTCGGATGATGAGAAGAAAGAATATATTGAAAGAAACAGAAGTATTTTGTCCGATAAAGAATTGAACAGGATGACAGCTTCTTTAAAAGATGAGGAAGAGGACGTTCATTTCAGCGACCCGACATCTCTGTTCCGGGGACCCGGTATCGGATAACTGTAATCTGTAAAGCAAGAGAGGAACGGTTGTTATGATTCGGATATGTTTACCCCGAAAAGTAGAAGATATTATTGACAGGATTCAGGCAGCAGGCCATGAAGCCTATGCAGTCGGCGGCTGCGTCAGGGATTCCGTTCTGGGGAAAGAGCCTGATGACTGGGATATCACGACTTCGGCGAAACCGGAAGAGGTAAAAAAACTTTTCGACAGGACAATCGATACAGGGATTCAACATGGAACCGTTACAGTTATGCTCGGAAAAGAAGGTTTTGAAGTAACAACTTATCGCATTGATGGAAAATACGAGGACAGCCGTCATCCGAAGGATGTGACTTTCACGATAAATCTGAAGGAAGATTTGCGGCGCCGGGATTTTACCATCAATGCGATGGCTTATAATCCAAAAGACGGATTGATTGATTTGTATGAAGGAATGCAGGATATAGAGCGCGGACTGATTCGCTGCGTCGGCGACGCAAAAGAGCGGTTCACGGAAGACGCTCTTCGTATGATGCGCGCCGTTCGCTTCTCCGCTCAGCTTGGATATACGATAGAAGAAAAAACAAAAGCGGCAGTCAGAGAACTTGCGCCTTCCATACGAAATATCAGCGCAGAGCGCATACAGACCGAGCTGGTAAAACTGATGGTATCGGCGCATCCGGATTATCTCAGAACCGCATACGAAACGGGAATTACCGGACAGATACTTCCGGAGTTTGACGTCTGTATGAAAACGGAACAAAACAATCCCCATCATTGTTACAGTGTCGGAGAACATATCCTTCATACACTTTCTTATGTAGAAGCCAATAAAGCGCTCCGCCTTGCGATGCTTTTACACGACATCGGAAAACCTTCGACGCTGACGGTCGATGAAGAAGGAATTACGCATAATCACGGTCATGCGGACGCAGGTGAAAAAATGGCGGCCGCAATTCTGAAGAGGCTGAAATTTGATAATGATACGATAGATAAGGTAAGAAGACTTGTCAGGTATCATGACCTGAAAATAGAAAATAACGCAAAGTCTGTCAGACGGGCGGTAAATTACATAGGAGAAGATATTTTTCCGCTGTTGTTTTCCGTCAAATATGCCGATATTATGGCACAGAGCGCATATCTGCGGGAAGAAAAGTTATCGGAACTTGAAAAACTGAAATCTGTCTATGATAGAGTCATAGCCGAAAAAGACTGTCTATCCCTGAAAGACCTGGCCGTGACGGGGAGCGACTTAATCGCCGTCGGAATGAAGCCAGGCCGGGAGATAGGGCTGACGCTTCACAAACTGCTGGAAGTCGTTTTGGAAGAACCGGAACATAATCATAAAGATTATCTTCTCTCTTTGCTGCCTCTTCAAGATTAACCGACAAAAAAATCATACTTTTCCATACTTTCTCATAAGATAGGATAGATGAGGAACAATCTGGTATGGGAGGTATTTTTGTGAATGACAGAGCGGTCGGGTTATTTGATAATTATGAAATAGAAGTCAGCCGTACCTGGAAAGGAAGGGGTGCGATTCTCTGTGAATCGGATAAGGGACTTTATATTTTGAAAGAATATAATGGGCCCATGAATAAGATTTATTTTCAGGATGCGTTGTTAAAGCATATTAAGGAGGCAGGATTTCCGCTTGCAGAGTCTATTCTGAGGACAAAAGAGGACGAACTGATTGTCTATGACCAGGATAGGGTTCCTTATATTGTCAAAAGTTATTTCGAAGGAAAAGAATGTAATAACAGGGAAATTGAAGAATGCCGTCAGGCAGTCCGTGTTCTCGCCAGACTGCATAACTGTGCGGATTTGTCGGATTGGGAAAATCTGGCCTCACAACCTGTTTTTCAGATTGAGAAGGAATATGAAAAACATAATAAAGAGCTGAAAAAAGTTCGTCGTTTTCTGCGGGAAAAAAGCCAGAAGACTGCTTTTGAGATATATTTAATTGAACACTATGATTATTTTTTTGACCTGGCGCTGCAGGTTGCGGAAGAAATGCGCTGTTATATGCAGACCGGAAAAAATGAAAATTTGGAAAAATTTCCTATTGTATGTCACGGCGATTATCAGTATCATAATATTATACAGACGCCGGGCGGTATGGCGCTGATTAATTTTGAAAAGTGCGTGAGAGATAATCCTGTCAGGGATTTATATCTTTTTATGCGGAAGCTGCTCGAAAAGAATAACTGGTCGCAGTCGCTAGGGGACATTCTTCTGCGTTCTTATGATGAAGAAAAAGGTCTGACGGAAAAAGACTATATGCAGCTTTATTATCGATTTGCGTATCCGGAAAAGTTCTGGAAGATTGTGAATTTTTATTATAATTCCGGGAAAGCGTGGATTCCCGGGCGCAACATGGAGAAGCTCGAAAAACTTTTGATGCAGGAAAAAGAAAAAAAGGACTTTCTGGAGACGATTTTCCGGAAGCAGACATAATTTTGCGCGGTCGGCGAAAAGATTGAAAGGTAAGGAATCAGGATGTACAAGAGATTATCAGCATTTGTAACTATCATAATGATATTGGCATTGGTTATTACCGGTTGTACATCCCAGGCAAGTAATATCGGTCTTGCCCGGGAGAACGACCAGAATACGATTGGAACCGATTTTATCGTGGCGGAAGCCGGCAGTTATGATTCGGCGGATACGGCGGTGGTGCTTTCCACAGATTTTGACAGCGGAAATGTTACGTTCATGAATATCGCTACCGGAAAATCGTACACGCTTTCCTATGACGGGACAACCTATGTAAAGGACCGGCACGAAGGCCCTATGTCAATGTCACAGATTAAAGAAGGAGATATTGTTGATATCACTTTTTTAAGAGGAAAAAAGAAACTCGCGAGCGTACAGCTGTCTCCTCAGTCCTGGGTGTATGACAATATTGAAAACTACGATTTGGGCGGTGTGAACAAAACGGCAACGATTGGTTCCGGCACTTATTCCCTGCCGGACCAGGTAGTGGTTTTATCGGATGGCAGACGGGTCGAAATCATGGATATCGTGAATAAGGATATTTTATCTTTCAGCGGCATCGACCATGAGATATACAGTATCAACGTGCAGAAAGGACATGGCTATCTGCGGCTGGCCAATGACCAGGCATTAATCGGCGGATGGATTGAAGTTGGAAATACGGTAATCCAGCAGATTACGGAGAACATGCTCCTGGCGGTTCCGGAAGGAAATTATCAGGTATTTTTATCCAATGGAAATGCAAGCTGCATGAAGGACGTAACAATCGAGCGCGATAAAGAAGTCGTGCTGGATGTCGGAGATTTGGAAATTACGGGTGAGATGACCGGAAAGATTCTGTTTGCCGTAAATCCGTCCGAAGCGACCGTAAACATTGACGGGGAAACAGTTGATATCAGTCAGGAAGTCGAACTTACCTACGGCATTCACCGAATTATGCTGGAAGCGGAAGGCTATGAGTCGTTGACGAAATACATTCAGGTTGGTTCCGAGTATGCGAGCATCAGTTTTACACTGGAAGAAAGTGAAGACGACGAAGAAGACAGCGATGATAAGTCAGAAAGCGCCGAAAATAAGAATGACGTAAGCGAAGTCGAAAACGCGGTAACGGGTAACAGAGTTTATATAGACGGCCCGCAGGATGTGGAAGTATACCTCGACGGAAATTATATCGGTATTTCTCCGATTAATTTTAAGAAGGTGACGGGAAGTCATACCATCACGCTGAGAAAGAACGGATATCAGGCGAAGAGTTATACGATTTATCTTTATGATGACGGTCAGGATATCACCTATTCCTTTGCGGACCTGGAACCGGAATATTATAATAATGATACGGTCAGCGGAAACAGAAGTTCTTCGAACCGGAGGCCGACATCTTCCTCTTCCGGAGGGTCTACAAACAGCAAAGATACCGTCAGCGGAAATACGGTCAGCGGCAATGAAGAAAGCGGCAGCAACAACTAATGCGGCGGCGTGAATTAAAAATATTATTTACATAATATTAAATAAACGCCAATTTTGCTGAAAACCTTACAAAAAGGCATTTATAGCTTGACAACACGCTAGAAAACGTATATAAATAGACATAGATGTTTCAAAAGAGAGACTTCTAAAGACAATGTAAACTCATATAAAGAGGAGGAACTAAAATGAACAAAACAGAGTTAGTTGCAGCTATGGCTGATGCGGCAGGATTATCCAAAAAGGATACAGAGAAGGCATTAAAGGCTTTTACCGATGTTGTTGCTGAAGAATTAAAGAAAGGCGAAAAAGTACAGTTAGTTGGTTTCGGTACTTTTGAAGTAAGCGAAAGAGCAGCAAGAGAAGGTAGAAATCCTCAGAGCGGCGCTGTTATGAAGATTCCTGCATCCAAAGCTCCTAAGTTCAAAGCAGGTAAGGCTTTAAAAGATTCTCTTAACTAAGAGTTAAAATTCGTAAAACCGATAATAGGAAGAATGACCTGTATATGCGCGGCATAATACAGGTTTTTTCTTCTTTAAGCATCTGGGAAATGACTGTAATCACAGTGGAATGCAGGCAGCAGAAAGGATATGGTTATTCATATGAGACTGGATAAATATTTAAAAGTGTCCCGCCTGATAAAAAGAAGGACGGTAGCAAACGAAGCATGCGATGCGGGAAGGGTTTTTATCAACGATAAACCAGCCAAAGCATCGACCAACGTAAAAGCCGGCGATAAGATTACCATTCAGTTTGGCAATAAAGAAGTTAAAGTGGAAGTGCTGGACGTACAGGAGACAGTTCGCAAGGAAGAAGCAAAAGAATTGTTCCGTTATCTGACATAGTGTTCTATTTCACCAAAATCACGCATACACTTAACTGGAAGATGTTTTCAGGGAGGTATGTATGGAAGATTTAAACAGCATGAATAAAAGGCAGCATAAATTGATGCTTACCAATAGAAGGACATGTACTATCAGCGGCGTTAATGATGTGCTGTCTTTTGACGTGAATGAAATTTTGCTGGAAACAGAACAGGGAATGTTGATGATAAAAGGAAACGAACTTCATGTCAGCAGATTGTCGTTAGACAAGGGCGAAGTAGACATAGACGGCAGAATCGACAGTCTTACCTACTCGGAGACAGCCGGCTATAATGCCAAAGGAGAATCATTGCTGGCGAGATTGTTTAAGTAGGTGACGCATGAGTCAGGATATCATACAGGAAGTTACCTTTTTTCTACATTCGGTTGTGATGGGCGTTGTGATTACTTTTGTTTATGACTGGTTCCTGATTTTGAGGAAACTGATAAAACATAATATGTTCTGGATATCATTCGAAGATTTTCTTTTCTGGACGGCCTGCGGTCTGGGTGTTTTTTATATGCTCTACCGGGAAAATAACGGCGTGCTGAGATGGTTTACGGTATTGGGCGCCACGTTTGGGATGATTCTTTATAAATTGCTCGCCAGTAAAATATTTGTACATATTATGTATTCTATTATATACAAGATAATGTGGTTTTTGTTTCGCATAGTACAAATTGTGGTAAAACCGTTGAAATGGATTCTTTCTTTCATTAAAAGAATCGCAATAATTTTGAAAAATAAATTAAAAAAATGTCAAAATTTCATAAAAAATAAGTTGACGTGCATTCTGAAAACGCTTAAAATGGTTTTATGTAAACATTAAATTGGGATAATTTCTCAAACAAACAGACAGGTAATAATATGGCAAAAAAAGCAGCGTACCGTAAGAAGCGGCAGAACCGGACCGGAATGCTTCTGGTTACGACCGTTGTTATGATGATGTTAATCGTTGTGACGGTCAAGAGCGTTGAGCTTCGCGGGAAAAAAGAAATATATGAGCAGAAGGAAGCGGCATTGCTTCAGGAAATTGAAGCGGAAAAGCTGCGGACCGAAGAAATTGCGGAATATGGGAAATATACGCAGACGAAGAAATATGTGGAAGAGCTTGCGAAAGATAAGCTTGGTCTTGTGTATGACGGGGAAATTATTTTTAAGGATGAAAAATAAACAGATTTTGGAGATATATCCGGAATCTGTTTTTTATTCTATAGGAAATTGCTGTAATCTCAGCAGCCTGCGTTTTTTATTCTATCAGGATTCCGGCAGGACCGGCTTTTTATAAATTTTTGTGAATAATACGGACATGCCTCACATATATTGATTAAATAGATGGCAAAATAAGGGAGGCGTGTTGCGGATATGAGAAAGCAGGAAGAAATAAAAGAAGATAATATTATTACGATAATACCGGAGTATGGCAGACAGAAACTCCTGGGATATGCGGAATCTTTTCGGGAACTTGCGGAGCTTTTTGAAGAAGAACGTGTGGAAATCCCGACGGAAGACAAAGACAGACAGGAATATCTGTGGCAGAAGAAATTGCATGAAAGCCGGGGACTTCTTGCGGACCATTTAAAAGAAATGGCACATATCATGTCCGATGTGGCCGGCGAAGCCTATCGTTACCGGCCGGTAGGCGAACGGAAATATAAGCAGGTGGCGCATTATCTGAAAGATGCGGGGATTCTGCTTAAAAATTTTATGATTCTGGAAAACGAAGACGGGCATCTGACATTGAGTCTGATGATGAAACCGCAGACGCAGGAAAATGTCACGACGGAAGATGTAGGAAGTCTGATATCCGCCGCGATGAATATCCGGCTGCATATGTCCGGACAGGCCCCGTTGTTTATGACGAGAGAATGGAACACCTATTATTTTCAGGAAGAACCGTCTTTTCATGTATTGACGGGATTTGCGAAAGCGACGAAAGAAACGGAGAAAATTTCCGGAGATAATTATTCTTTCTGTGAGACGGAACAGGGGAAAATGGCGGCGATTCTTTCGGACGGTATGGGTTCCGGCGAGAAAGCCTGTGAAGAGTCGGGGAAAGTCATAGAAATGATGGAACGGCTTATGGAAGCCGGATTTCGAAAGGAAGCCGCGATACAGATAATTAACGGCGCGCTGGCAGCAGGAGAACAGGAGCAGAATATGTCCACACTCGATATCTGTGAACTGAACCTTTATACAGGCGCCTGCGAATTTACGAAAATCGGTGCGGCATGCACTTATATCAAAAGAGAACATCTTGTGGACAGGCTTTCCGCAAGAAATCTTCCGCTTGGCGTTTTCCAGCAGATAGAGCCGGAAACGATTTACAGACAGCTTCAGGACGGAGATTATATTATCATGCTTTCCGACGGTGTGCTGGATGCGTTGGAACAGGGAATCGGAGAGGAAATTCTGCCGGAACTGATTGGAAAAATATCGCATACGAACCCGGGCGAAATCGCAAGACAGATATTGAATTACTGCCTTCATCAGAGCAAGGGAAAAATCAGGGATGATATGACGGTACTCGTCATTGGAATATGGTGTTATGACTGGGAATATGATAAAATGGGTTAAAAATATACAGGGAATACGAATGTGAAACAGGATAAAAGGACAGGGCTGTATGGAAGAGGTTTACCGGAAAGTAAAAGCATATATTGAGAAGCATCGGATGATATCCGGCGGTGATGTAATCGTTGCGGGCGTTTCCGGCGGCGCGGATTCTGTCTGCATGCTTTCTGTATTGCGGAAGCTGGCCGAAGAAATACCGTTTCGCCTGTTCGTCGTGCACGTTCATCACGGTGTTCGTGAGGACGCGCAGGAAGATGCGGATTATGTCAAAAGGCTGTGTGAAGAATGGAATATCCCCTTTACATTGAAAAAAGTGGATATGAACAAATATGCGAAAGAAAACCGTCTTTCTCCGGAAGAAGCCGGAAGACAGTTACGATATCAGGCATTTGAAGAGGCGCTTTGTAAAGAAACAGGCGCCAAAATTGCGGTCGCCCATAATCGGAATGACCGGGCGGAAACGATGCTGTTTCATTTGTTCCGGGGAAGCGGCCTGAAAGGACTTGGCAGCATCCGTCCGGTGCGGGAACGGGTTATCCGGCCGCTCTTATGTCTTGAGCGGAAGGAAATTGAAGCGTATCTGTCCGAAAAAAAAATGTCTTATTGTATGGACAGTACCAACTATGAAGATACTTATACAAGAAATAAAATCAGACATCATATTCTTGCATATGCGGATGCGCATATTTGTCAGAATGCTGTGGCGCATGTGGGAGATGCTGCGGAAATTCTCGCGCAGGCGGATGATTTTATAACGAAACAGACGATTCTGGCGTGCGATAGATGTGTGATTGCTCAGGAAGAGAGCGAAACAGCAATCAATCTGGCCGCATTCCGGGAAGAAGATATTTTTATACAGAAAATGATTCTGCTGCGGTGTGTGGAGCAGATAACGCCATACCGGAAAGATATTACGAGAGAACATATAAACGATTTGATGGAGCTGACCGGAAAATGCGGAAGCAGGGAATTGATTCTTCCGTATAATCTGCGGGCCTGCAAAGAATACGATAAGCTGATTCTGCACAAATTAAAGCGTCGGGAATCTGATGCAGGGGAAGAAACGCCGCGGGAAGAGCGGAATTTACCGCCGGAATATTTACCGGTTTTCGTAACGGTACCGGGAGAAGTTTCGATACCGGGTCTTGGGAAAATATCCTTTCAATATGTGCCGGAAGAGGCGTTTTTTTACAAAAAAGGGCAAAATATTCCGGAAAAGACATATACGAAATGGTTCGATTATGATAAAATAACTAAGGTTTTAATGTTTAGAACGCGTAAAACGGGGGACTATCTTACCATTGATAATGCCCTGCGGAAGAAAACCGTAAAAGAATACATGATAAACGAGAAAATTCCCAGAATGCAGCGAGAGCGCATTTATTTACTGGCGGACGGTCAGCATATCGTCTGGATACCGGGATACCGTATCAGCCAGTATTATAAGGTGAATGAAAATACAAAACGTATCTTACAGGTACAGTTAAAGGAGGAAAGCGATGTCTGAACAGATTGAAGTCTTATTATCTGAGGAGGAAGTCGATGCCAGAATCAGGCAGCTCGGAGAGCAAATCAGCAAAGATTATGCGGGAAAGGATATCTATCTGATATGTATTCTGAAAGGAGCGAGCTTTTTTGCATGCGAGCTGGCCAAAAGAATTACGGTTCCCGTTTTTCTTGATTTTATGTCCGTTTCCAGCTATGGAAAATCATCCGAATCAAGCGGAGTAGTCAAAATTGTCAAAGATTTGGATGAACCGCTTCAGGGAAAGCATGTCCTGCTTGTAGAGGATATTGTGGATACCGGAAGGACACTGGATTATCTGATGAAGCTGATGAAAGACAGAGGCGCGGAGGATGTGAAACTCTGTGCATTGTTGGATAAACCGGACAGACGGGTAGTCGATGTCAGGGCGGATTATACCGGATTTCCGATTCCTGATGAGTTTGTTGTCGGATACGGTCTGGATTACGCTCAGAAATACAGAAATCTGCCATATATCGGTATTGTAAAAGTGTGAAACGGTTTTCTAAGGCGTCACAGCGAGAAGTTTTACATGGAAATGACATTTTTAAGGTTGTTTGCATTTAGGAAAAGAGGCTTGTTTTGAATAAGAATAACAGAAATTTTTACTTATATTTTGTGATTATCATCGGACTTCTTCTTTTTACCGTCTGGATTGGCACTTTAAGAGTACAGGGAAGCGGTTATACGAAAGGAGAGTTCGAAGCGCAGTTAAAAGGCGGCGAAGTGGCGATGGTCAATATCTGTCCCAATAAGGAAACGCCGACGGGCTCACTGGAAATTACGTTAAAGAGTGGAGAAGAAAAGCTTCTCTATGTTACGGATACGGCGGAAGCGGAAAGTCTGGTCAGACAATACGGACTGGACCCGACCGTGGAGAACGTGCCTGAGGAAAGCTGGTTTTTGAACAGTGTCTTCCCGGTACTGCTCGTAACAATTGTCTGTGTGTTCTTCTTTGTGATGATGAATGCCCAGAACGCGGGGGGCGGCAGCGGCGGAAAGATGATGAACTTCGGAAAGAGCCGCGCGAAGCTGTCAATAGGCGATAACAAAATTACTTTGAACGAAGTTGCAGGATTAAAGGAAGAAAAAGAAGAATTAGAAGAAATCGTTGAATTTTTGAAAGAACCCGGGAAATTTACGAGGGTCGGAGCCAGAATACCGAAAGGCGTTCTGTTGGAAGGCGCGCCGGGTACAGGTAAAACATTGCTTGCCAAAGCGATTGCGGGAGAAGCCAATGTGCCCTTTTTCAGCATTTCGGGTTCCGATTTCGTGGAGATGTTCGTCGGTGTCGGCGCGTCCCGTGTCCGGGATATGTTTGCGGAGGCAAAGAGACATGCGCCCTGTATTATTTTCATCGACGAAATTGATGCGGTGGCGAGACGACGCGGAACCGGTATGGGCGGCGGCCATGATGAGAGAGAGCAGACGTTGAATCAGCTGCTGGTGGAAATGGACGGTTTCGGCATTAATGAAGGAATCATCGTCATGGCGGCGACGAACCGTGTGGATATCCTCGACCCTGCGATTTTAAGGCCGGGCCGTTTTGACAGGAAAATCAGCGTGTCGTCCCCGGACGTAGGAGGCCGGCAGGATATTCTGAAAGTGCATGCGAAAAACAAACCGCTCGCGGAAGACGTCAATCTGGAGCAGATTGCGCAGACGACCGCCGGGTTTACGGGTGCGGATTTGGAGAATCTTCTGAACGAGGCGGCAATCAACGCGGCGATGGACAAACGGGTTTTCGTGAAGCAGGAAGATATTAAGAAAGCGTTTATCAAGGTGGGAATCGGTTCGGAAAAGAAGAGCCGCATAATTTCCGAAAAAGAGAAAAAAATTACGGCCTATCATGAGGCGGGGCATGCGATACTCTTTCATGTGCTGCCGGATGTCGGCCCTGTTTATACGGTGTCTATCATACCCACAGGAATCGGCGCTGCAGGATATACAATGCCTCTTCCTGAAAAAGACGAAATGTTCCTGACAAAAGGAAAAATGAAAGAGGACATCATGGTTTCCCTCGGCGGCCGAATCGCTGAAGAAATCATTTTTGATGACATTACGACAGGCGCATCCAGCGATATTAAGAAGGCGACGAAAACTGCCCGCCGCATGGTGACGCGATATGGCATGTCGGAAAATATCGGCGTTATCAATTACGATGACGACGATGACGAAGTCTTTATCGGAAGAGACCTCGCACATGCCAAGAACCACAGTGAAAGCATCTCCGGAGAAATCGACAGAGAAGTGAAAGCGATTATCGATGAGTGCTATGCAAAAGCGAAAGAAATCATTATGGAGCATGAAAAGGTGCTTCATGAATGCGCGAAGCTGCTGTTGGAAAAGGAAAAAATCGGAAGGTCCGAGTTTGAAGCGCTGTTCGATGTAAACTATCCACAGCCGGATTGTGCAATATAGACAAAAAATGGATTACGAATTTGTAATATTTGTGAATCCTATGGATTGTAGGTTTTCTAAGGCTATGCTATTATACACTTGTAACCCCCAATACATTATATAGTTTTTTGCTATACCCCATAAGAAGAAATACCTTCTCTAAAAAG
>ERZ777305.1179-NODE-1179-length-33791-cov-16.181142_pt1 | contig 33791 bp, 24 predicted proteins | sample MGYA00374965_ERZ777305 | MGnify/ENA primary metagenome ERZ777305 (study PRJEB29328, sample SAMD00013331) | mouse gut metagenome | study: EMG produced TPA metagenomics assembly of the Metagenome analysis of fecal microbiota from mouse which was promoted... | reverse complement strand
TCCGCCGCCGGGATTGTCGCCTCCGCTGCTGCCGCCGTCTCCGCCGCCGGGATTGTCGCCTCCGCTGCTGCCGCCGTCTCCGCCGCCGGGATTGCCGCCTCCGCCGTTTCCGCCGTCTCCTCCGCCGGGATTACCGCCTCCGCCGTTTCCGCCGTCTCCTCCGCCGGGATTACCGCCTCCGCCGTTTCCGCCGTCTCCTCCGCCGGAATTACCGCCTCCGCCGTTTCCATTGTCTCCTCCAACCACTGGCTGGGGAGTGGGTTCCGGTACAAGGATAACAGGGTCCGTAATCGGCGGGGTCACCACAGGCTTGGTGGGCTTGGGCTTATCCGCGGGTTTGGGTTCTTTTTTCTGTCCCACCGACAGCGTCTCCTCCTGCTGGTCGACATTGGCCTCCTGCTCTGCCCTCTGAGTCTCCAACTGTTGTATCAACTGCTCCTCAAACTGCCGAAAGTCTTCCTGGGCCGCATAAAACTTATCTTCTTTTTCCATCTCGTCCACCGCCGCCACCGTATGCCACATTGTGCCGTCATACCACTGTACTTCTCCGTCGTCAATACGTACGTCCAGTGTTTCCACAGACAGATATCCCTGTGCCCGGAGTTCCTCGGCGGACAGCTCCTGTTGCTCCGCCTCCACCACTGTATCCTGTTCCTGCTGCCCCGGCTGCGCCGCTGCCTGCTGCTCCTCCGCAGGCCAGATCAGCGGTCTGGCTGCAAGGCCCGCTCCAAAAGTTGCCGCTCCGAACAATATTGTTATTATAAAATACATTTTCTTCATATTCGGTTACCTGCCCTCTACTGAGTCTATGATTGCCTGTACATATCTGTATCCATTGCTGCCGACTGTAAATTCGCCCTTGGCCTGCACCTGTTTGGCTACCGTATATATGCTTCTGTATACCGGTGGACCATAAATAATGATCTCTTCTCCGCCGCAGTCCAGCACTGCATAGGCCCTAAAAGCAAAATCCTTGGCATACATGCTGGCAGGCTGGCCCGTAAAAACAGAGGTAAAGCGATTACGTCCGGCAACTGTCTCAAACACTTTGTCATTGACTTTTCCGTTTTCTATCCAGTATGCCCGCCCGCCTTTCACTTTCGTACCGTCTTTTACAAAGGGATATTTTTCCCTGTTCTCATTGAGCATGAGCAGAGTACCGTACTCTTTCAGCACACACCCATCCACACCTGCGGTAGTCAGACGCTGTTTCAGACTCTCTTCTATTCCCGATTTAAAGCGGATACCCGCAGGGCTCTGCACCCGTATGGAAAATCCGTGATAACTGAGCATATCCTGTAGCCCCGGCATGGGCACTGCTCTGCACACATTCCCCTGCCATTCCAATTTCCATACATACATACCCACCGGAATATTTTTATCGTTGTAGCTGTACATCACTGCCGTCTTGCCGGAAGTGTCGGGCAGCCGCACCTGATAACTGCCGCCGTTTTTCTGCGCCTCATATTCCACGCCGTCAACATAGATCGTATTGTCTCCATATCCTGCCGGTGGTGTCAATGTCAGCATATGCGGTGTCTGTTCCGGAGTGCCTGTTCCTCCCTGGCTAAGGGACTTGGTGCGCACTATCATGCTGCCTGTGTTCACTGCTCTGGTAGCTGCGTAGAGTGTATCTCCATAACTGCAGATCTCCAGATAATCCAGACCCGATCCCAGTCTGTCGCCGCACTCCTCCAGCACAGTGCCCGTTCCCTTAAGCAACCTGCCTCTTCCGAGGTCTGTGTCATAAAACGCCAGATATATCTCGCCGTTTACCACATCCATGGACGCATTGCTAAAATGATTTATGGAGACTATGGGTTTGGTGCTCCAGCTGTTCCCGTCGAATACCGTCATATAGGAGCTTTCCTCTGAACTGCCTGCAAAAACATATATCTTCTGCCCCTGCTTTACCATACTGTGTTCATTGGTGAAAGCTGACGCGATGGTGTATTTGGTGCTCCATTTGCCTGTAGACATATTGTATTCCCTGATCTGCGTTGAGGTACTGCTCTGAAACCCAGGAAACTCTGAGCAGACCATATAAAAACTGTTTCCAGTCTTTACCAATCTCGGATCGGAAAAATCAATAGCCGTAGTAAGGCTGTCTGTTACCGTAGCGCCGCTCTTGATGTTCCGTATAACCATACGCACTCCGGCAGAACAGGTTCCCTGATACGCTCCGTAGATATCGTTGCCGTCCACAACAAATTGCATGCTTCGGGGATACTGTGACGCATATGCCCCGATCTGTCCCCACTTACCACCGCCAAGCTTGCAGTAAACGGCGGCATGGTCGGTGCTCCTATAGTAGGAGAGATAAACCTCCCCTGCGCAGACAGCCAGCGATGGCGTACGGGCATTGGCGATAGTCTGCCCCACCTGTTGCCATGCCGTGCCGTTCCAGGATTTGACACGGATGCGGGTGGCTCCAACATCACTGCCGGGAATCTCCTCCGCATATGCCGCATACAGGGTTCCCGTGGCAGGATCTATACAAATGTCCGGAACATCTCCAAACTGGCCGTTTATCTCCTCCCCCAGATCATCCCATACGCCGGTATTACTGTAATCCGCAAAAGTTACAGTAAACGTCAACTTGGTCTGGTCTGAGGACAATTTCAGACCGCTGATCTGTATGCCGCTGTTAGAACCGTCCGAATAGTACAATGTATTCTGAGAAAAATCCGCGCTCAGATCCGTAGTGCCATACCCTGTCTGTCCTTTGGTGACATCCAGCGCCGCATTATTCACGCCTGCCACATCGGTACCCGCCTCCGGATGCGTAACTCCGGGACGGTACACATAAATATAGTTCTCACCCGCGTGATTGGATAACCCTTCCACCTTGTTGTCTACCCGATACATGAGCAATCCGCTGCCGGGAAGTGAATACTCAAACCCGTTAGGGTCCGTACCCTTTCTCCGGTACTCCAAACAGATCAATTCACTGTCCGAAAGGGGTGTACGCAATGCGAACACCTTATTACCGCCGGTTCCTGACGCTACTGTCAGCGTGTATTGGCCGCTCTGGGTGATGGTTTTCATGGGAATCCATCCTTCCCTGGCCCGCAGATAAGACAGCGGATATTGCAAAGCACCGCTGACAGAAGCCATAATATCCCAATAGCCCACGGGAGTTCCGCTGTTCTGGGCATCTCTGTATAGATCCGGCAGCCCCATCGTGTGCAAAAATTCATGGGCAATCACTCCCTGCCGCGACCGATAGCTAAGAGAGGCATTCTCCGAAACCAACGATGCGGATGGAAGAACATTATAATCCAAAATCCGTATACCGTTAAGACTTCCCTGACCCGAGTATCTGGCCTTATAGGCCGCCTCGCCCCAATCCGTTTTATCCCCCTGTATGATGATGGTCAGATTATCTAAAATACCCTTCTCTCTGTTATCTACCTTATTGTTGGTGGTGTCCATCGAAATCTTTCCGGCAGTTATCGCTTTCACCACCTCGCCCACTATATATCCCTGTCCGTCCCCACGGGGGATCACCAGCGTCTGCACTCCTTTTCTGTCCGCGCGTTCCTGTGGAAAGTAGTTGGTCACATGTACTGTCCCCTCAGTTATCGCGGAAATATAGTTACTGAAGGAATCCTGATCCAGATCATACATGTTTTTGAGCTCTTGCCAGTTGGAGCGGGCAGGTGTAGCCAGATTATTGACGGCATTATATATGTCTCTGGTATCGTCCTGGTATTTGACAAATACCACTACATTGGCTATCTCCTGAGTGCGCCCGGCCGCCTGCGCCTCTCCCATGCCCTGCATATCCGGCAGCGGAAAAACCACAGCCAGCACCACGGCCAACATGGCCGCCAGCAGTCGTCGCCGTCTCTTTTTCAGCATCGCTTTACAAAGGCTCTCCATCATGTTACCTCCATTCCTCATATTCCGGGAGACCTAAAAACGCCGTGTCAATCCGGAAATCCGCCAATGCCGCGTTTTCCTGATACAGATAATCTTTCTTGCCCGGACCGTAAGCATAGATTACGCCGCCCTGCTCCGTTACTTCTTTTAACTGCTCCTCGCTGGTGGTTCCGTCCTCCAGAAAGGTTCCGGTATACTCTTTGCCCTGATAGGCCACGGTCACCTGTCCCACAATCATACCATTTTCCAGCGTTCCCTGAATGGAATGTGTCAAGTTGCCCTCTCTGTCAAAATATGATACTTTAATGTCTCCCGTATAAGCTCCGTCCCGCAATGTGGCACTGCCCAACACAATCCGGCCGTTCTCTTCCCGGTAAAACATAAATTTTCCCTGCTTATCGAGGCTGGTAATGTCTACTGTGAGGCCCCCGGCAGCAACCTGCATAGTCTGTTCTCCCGCATGATAGCAGGTGCGGGTCTCTATAGCGTCCATATCCTCCTGTAACAGATGACGCCATTCTCCGGTGGTTGTTAGTACCTTAAGCGCCGCCGCGTCCTGCAGTTCCAGAGCCTCTGTGATCTGCCCGGCCAGAAGGGTCATTCCCTCCTCCGTATCGTCGCGATACACTGTCACTGCACTAAGCTGCTCCGCATGTTCCACAGTGGGATAGAGACGCAGCAGTTTATACAATATGCGGCGCTGTCCCTGCCAGTTTCCCATACCGCCGTAGATCCGGGCCAACTCCTCATAGTCCTCTTCCTCAAAAGCATCCATAGCCAATAGCCGTTCGTAATACTCCTGCTTTTGAGCCAGGTCCGTCTCGTCATCTTTGAGTTCCAGAACAGCCTGCCGCAGTTCTTCCTCTGTAAAAGGCTCTGACGGTGCGGCTGTAGCCACGGGTGCCGCCGTGGGAGACGGCGTTGATATCGCCTGTTCGTTCCGAGGCTCACTACATGCAGTCAGTAGCAAAGTTGTCAGTGAAATCACACTGAGATACATGGGAAATATAGTTTTTCTGTTTTTCATAATCACCTCTGTATGTATTAGAGTAAATAAATCCAATATTGGTTTCGGAGAAAAAAATGAAAAACATTACTGGTAAAAATATCTAAACTTTTTAGCATTTAATTTACTCTTTTTACAGAAAATGCGCTAATACATACCTTATATTAATAGCAATATACCTTGACAGGCGAAGTATCTTGACATATAATTTACTTATAAGCACAAACAGCGACACTACCCAGTCCCCCTTTCCTCTCCATTATTAACCTGACGAGGAAAGCCGGACCTCCGGCAGCCCCAAAAGAAAGGTCACTCCATGTCAATTACCGCCGATATTATCCGTGGACACACGGAAACCATCATTCTGGTCAGCCTGTTAGAGCATGACAGCTACGGATACCAGATCAATAAAGACATACTGCGCAAGACCGGCAACCGCTACGAGTTGAAGGAGGCCACCCTATACACCGCTTTTCGCAGGCTGGAGCAGGCGGGCTACATTACCACCTATTGGGGTGATGAAAAAATAGGGGCCAGGCGCCGTTACTATTCCATTACCCCGGCAGGACGCAAGGCTTGCGAACAGGGTCTGAGAGAGTGGAACGAGGCCAAAAGCATGATCGACCGTCTGCTTGCACCGGAGTCAAATTCATCTTAAGAGCAGACATCTTACGCCATGTCTGCTTGCGGAATATACAATATGCACAGTTCATATGCGGGACCGTCAGGAGGCAGTTTCACTATTATTATGAGTAAAACTTTATGAAAAAGGAGGGGGCACGCGCTAATGTAAGTGCCAGGAATTATGGACAATCTGCGAATCAGAAAATATATGGATCAATTATTTGAGAACGCTCCGGTAAACCACCGCACGCTGGAGTTTAAGGAAGAGCTGATCGCCAATGCTCTGGAAAAATATAATGACATGGTTCTCCGGGGATACGGCGAGGACGAGGCCTTTCAGCTGGTAGTGGGCTCCATAGGAGACGTGCAGCAGCTTTTCCAGGAGATGGGGACCAATGAAGACTACTCCCATGCCTACTATCTCCAATGGGCCAAGGAGGCCCAGGAGAAAAAAGCAGCCCTCACCGCAGTGTCCGCAGGGTTATTTCTGCTGGCCGGAGCCGTGGCGGTGGTCTCCCTTCTGCTGTATTATTGCAATGTTAAGCTTATCTATATCGGCGGACAGAATCTGAATCTGCTGGGAATCGGGCTTGCCCTGCTGATCTGTATCGTGCCTGTCTCTCTGCTGGTATATGCCCGCAAGATCCAGCCCCCTGCGGAGCTGTCCGGTTATGCAGCCGGACGGGACATGGCAACTTCCGAAAACAAAAAGCAGCGCCGTAAGCGTTTTAAACAGATCAGGAGCAGTCTGGAAGGACTGATGTGGCTGCTGATCGTAATCTTTTATTTTGTAGTCAGTTTTACCACCCATGCCTGGTATATTACCTGGATCATATTTCTGGTCGGCGCAGCCGTGGAATGTCTGTTGGACGCGCTGACAAAGATCTTCTTCCCCGCCGACAAGGATTAAAAATGGCCCTACTCTGTGTCCGGGCGCTTATGGCGCCGGGGCAGTTTCCTAATTGATGCCGTTTTCCTGTTCGACGGGGATCAAGAGCTCTACGTCCGGTCCGGACAGTGAACCCTTTCAAACCGAAACCATTTAAAGTCAAAGTCGCATCCCGGCAGGAACACGAACACCACTTTCTGCACGCCCTTTACAGGCTGCAGCGCAAAGCTGTGGGCCGTGTACTCCTCCTCGTGAGGGAATTCCACGATCTGGTTAACGCTTTCCTCTCCCACAAAACGCACGTGAATGGTATTGTTGGCAAGGGGAGTGCGGCCGCAGATCGTGATCCCGCCAATGCCCTGCTCTCCAAAGTCCATATCCGCGTATTCCAGCGATACATTGTTGCCGATGCCCTCTATGGCATCCTGAGTCACCTTGAAACTGTCGCCGTATATCTGTCTGTTTTCCACCACATGCAATTGCTCAAACGCCTTGTTTATCCTTGTGAATGTGAAACCGCCCAGCTCCATGGAAGATTTGGTGCAGATATAGAGCGTGGTCTGTCCCCGCAGCCTCTTTTTCAGCTTATAAGTCTCCGGCTGGAATACCTGCCACTGGCTCTGCTTGTGATATACGCCGTCATACAGCAGTTCACTATCCTCCCCGCCCGGCAAACCCTCCCAGAACTGAATGAATTGAGGGTCGTTGCTGTTGGCGAAAACAGATACCGTGATCTCATCCGATCCATAGTCGCCAAAGTCCAGGCCAGAGTAACCCACCGCGGTAAATCCTTCCCGGGCGGTGGAGGCAGCATTGGCAATACCGCTCAGCACGGTACCCTGCTGACAGTTATACAGGCCGCCCACTACAAAGGAGTACGGGTCTATGGTTGCCGGGCCCATATCCTTGATGTTAAATTCCATCTGAGAGATCAGTTTCACCTTGTCTGTTCCGTTTTTCACCATGCAGCGCACATTGAATTTCCCGTCGCCCAGCGCCGTGACCACTGCCCTGTCTCCCCGGGTTTCCACCGAGGCTATATTGGTCTCGATGCCGGAGGCATTGACGACTTTCCAGATCATCTCCTGGTCTGTGGCGGATGCGGGATGGCAGACAGCCTGTAGAGTGACCTGTCTGTTCTCCGGGCCCAGATTCGTCCAGCCGCTGTGCCCGGACAATATCCCGTCGGCAGATGCCGATGTCTGTGCGCCGGCTGACTGTCCCACGGTCTGGGGCAGCGCGATACCGGATATTTCCCCAAAACCATGCATATTCTCCCGGATATGATGCAGCTCCAGTTTGCGCACGGGCACAAAACCAACAGGCACCTGTGCCAGAGGCTTAAAGCTGTTCCGGGGAATAAGTGCCAGTCCTTCCCGCATCTCACCGGGCTCTACCGTTACGGACAGGCTGCTCTCCCTCAATATATTTTCCGCTCCGGCCTGCCTGATCTGCAGCACATAGCCGCTCTTATCCTCATCCGTGTAGGCGGGCAATTCTCCCAGATGTACGCTTTCTCTGGCATCCCTCACAGTGACTTTGATCTCCCCGGGCCGGTCTTCCACTGCGATCATCGCCATCAGCCTGCCGCTGAAAAGCTTGCGCACTGTGCCTTTGTATGGATCATAGTCCGTGCTGTCCCCGTTGTCCAGGCCCACTAATCTACCCGGCCCGGAGACCTCAACCTCCACATAATCGCCGGCATTTTCCACCTGAATGCCGTTCTCATCCACCGCGGATATCTCCACGAACAGCAGGTCCTCCCCGTTAGCAGTCAGAGTCATACACTCCCGGGGTATCTTCTGCACACCTTCCGCAGGGCTGCCCTGCCAGGTCAGTATACGGTTCCCCTGCATTTTCTCGGCCCGCAGAACCAGCGCCGCCGGATCTTTGCTGGTGCGGCGGCTGTCACGGGCAATCTCCCGGCCCCCCTGATCGTAGGCCACCGCGCAGATCGTTCCCGGCATATAGGGCAGTATCCAGTGCCCCAGCAGTTCCATTCCCGAACCGGCCTCATGTCTTATTTCCTTTGTTCCCTGAGAGACACCGTCCACAAACAGTTCCACCTTGGGCTGATTGCTGGCGATACGCACGTCTATTGTCTGTCCCTCATTAAAATCCCAGTAGGGAAAAATATGGACAAAAGGCTCTTTTTCCCCATCCGTCCACTCTCCCTTATAGATAAAATAAGCGTCCTTGGGAATACCCGCCGTATCGATCTGTCCAAAGTAGCTGTTTTTGGTCTGATAGGGCGTCGGCTCTCCGATATAATCAAATCCGGTCCACAGAAACTGTCCGCAGGAATAGGGTGTATCCCTGTCCATGGTGATACAGTATTCCTCGCACTTCGCTCCCCAGCTGGTGACGCTGTTGCCCAGAGAGGAACACTGCTCGTCCTCGTCCGTCAAAATGCAATGATTAAACGGAAAATGATAGATTCCACGGCTCTTTATCACTGAGGCCGTCTCACTGCCATAGATCACCCACTGGGGATGCTCCCGGTGGTGGGCCTTATAATAGCCCTCAGCGTAGTTGTATCCCGCCATCCCCACGATTTCCGCACACTTTTGCGCGCCCTCCCAGGGCATGTAATTGCTGCCGATGGTGCAGGGGGCGTTCCCTCTGGGATCATGCTCCCGCACAAAATCCATCAGCTTTCGGGTAATCTCCTGTCCATGCTCACTGGCATGGGTGTCATATATCTCGTTTCCCAGGCTCCACATCAGCAGGCTCACATGGCTGCGGTCCCGGCGCACCCAGCTGCGCACGTCCGTCCCCGCCCAATCGGCAAAAAACCGGGCATAATCGTACTGGGTCTTGGGCATCTCCCACATGTCAAAAGCCTCGGCGACCACCAGGAAACCCAGCTCGTCCGCCAGCTCCATAACCTCCGGCGCAGGCATATTGTGGGAGGTGCGCAGGGCATTTACGCCCATGGTGCGCAGCCTTAAAAATTTCCTACGCATGGCCTCCTTGGAAAAAGCCGCTCCGAGCGCCCCCAGATCGTGATGCTCGCAAACACCATTCAGACGCAGTTTCCTGCCGTTCAGTAAAAATCCTTCCCCGGGCGTGAATTCCTTGCTGCAAAATCCTACTCTCAGGCTTTCTCTCTGGATAACCTGCCCGTCCTCCAACAACTCCGCCTGCAAAGTGTAGAGATAAGGGTCCTCCACATCCCACAGATGGGGGGCATCCACAGTATAGCGGCTGTCAAACCGGACGCCATGCTCCAGCCTGCGTCCGTCCGGAGTCAACACCACCCTGTCGTCCCCAAGGGCATTTTCTCCGCGGCATTCCAATACTTGCCGCCAGACCAAACTCCCGTCGCAATCTCTCCGTTGCCGGGTTCCCCCGGCAGCATCTGTTTCCGGTGTTTTTTCTCCTTCGGACACAGCTTCCCCATCTTTGTGAGAGGCATCTGACAGCGTATACCGCAACTGATATTTTCCTTCCGGCAGCTGGGGCACGCCGCCCTGTCCGTCTGTCAATTCAGACTCGACCCGCAGCTCATAGCCCTGTTCTGTCTTTCCCACGGACACATAGATACCGTCGCTGGCTATATGTACCTCGGGCACCGTCACCAGCCACACATTCCGGTAGATACCCGCGCCGCTGTACCAGCGGCTGTTGGGGGATTGATGTACCACCCGCATGACTAACAGGTTTTCCCCCTCCCGCAGAGCGTCGGTCACGTCATATTCAAAGGTGGAATAGCCGTACTTCCATTCTCCCACCCGGCAATCATTGATATAGAGGGCGGAATCCATGTACACCCCGTCAAAACGCAGATGTATCCTCTCACCCGCCCTCTTTTCCGCCTTCCAGCTCTTGACATACCAGCCTATGCCGTCCTCATACAGCTTGTCTGTCTGCCAGATCAGCCAGTCGTGGGGCAGCGCCACCGGCCGCAAATCCGCCTGCCAGATTTCCTTCTGCTCATAGGATACTCCCAGCGCAGTCTTGGCAAAACTCCATCCTGTATTAAAGAGTTCTCTACGGTTCATATTCTCCCTTTCCCGCATATCGCAGGCAATACCCGCATTGTTGCGCTAAAATATATTTGGACATATAATAATCAAGTTCTTGATTACAGGATAGCACAGCCCGAAGAAAACACCATGGATTATTTTGTTTTGCCACATGCATTTTCCTGCCAGACCCGGAGTGCGTTTGAAAAATGCTCTCTGCCGGATGTGCGTCACGATTTGTGGGAGATCTGCGCCATCAGCATTTTTACATTCTCTTCAATATCCCCACGGAACACCGCCGAACCTGCCACGATCACATTGGCGCCCGCCTCCAGGGGAACGGTAATGTTCTCCGCCGTCACGCCTCCGTCGATCTCCACATCCACCCGCAATCCTTTTTCCGCGATGGCCGCTCTTACCTGCCGGATCTTTTCCGTGCATGTGTCCATATACTTCTGCCCGCCAAAACCGGGTTCCACCGTCATCACCAGCACCATGTCCACCTGTTCCAGCCAGGGCAGGACCGCCTCCACCGGGGTACCGGGTTTGATGCTGATCCCCACCTTGGCCCCGGCCTGCCGGATTGCGTCTATGGTCTCCTGTATACGCTCTGTGGCCTCCAGATGGAAAGTCACCAGATCCGCGCCGCACTCCACAAACTGTGCGGCATACCGCTCCGGCTCCCGGATCATGATATGTACATCAAAAAAGATGTCGGTCCGCTTCCGCAGGGAAGAGATTACCGGCATCCCAAAAGAGATGGAAGGCACAAAAATACCGTCCATCACGTCTATATGCAGATACTTTGCGCCGGAGCGCTGTACCTGTTCTATCTGTTGTCCCAGCTGCCAGCAATCCGCAGCCAGAATGGAGGGAGATAAAATATTCATTCGTTTTTCCTCAGCATCCTTGATTGGTTAGTATTGCTTACTTAAATATTTTACCAAATTCCCTCCGCTGCCGCAACTGTTTTCTGGACAGCTGCATTACTGCCGTACAATTCATTCCCGGCAAGCAGACTGCGCCTCATTGTATGGACAACATCCGGTCTGCCACATCCTGTTTCAATATCCTCCATGCGTCCTCATGATCCACATAGTACAGAGGGCATTTTTTACCGCCGCAGTCGTAATGCCGCAGAATATCACCCGGCTCCAGATCATATGTATCCGCCAGCCATGCCAGCAGTTTGATCAGACTGTCATAGGTCTCCTGGGTAAACTGCCCGTTGTCGTATTTATAGCAGCACTCTATGGATATGGAATCCTCATTGCGGCTCTGCACCGCGTAGGCTATTTCATCCACAGGGACGATCTGCAATATCTCGCCTTCGATCCCTATGATAAAATGGGCGCTGGCCCCCGGTACGTCATGGTTGTCCTTAAGGTTCTCAAAATAATTGCGGTTGTTAGCTGCGCTGGTATTGACATTGGCGGTATAGTGTACAAAGATATTGTTTACCTCCGTCAAGGGTTCTCCGGGACGGGAATACTCGCTAATGGTCAGAAAATCTTCGGTCCACGACGGATGACGGTTAAACTGACTTTCGGGGATACCCTGAATAATTCCTTCCACAACGTTGTCGTCTCCCCCTTCCGCCAGCACTTCGGACATAGTCTCACCGCCTGTCTCTGCCTCCGTGCCGATGTCAGTCCCCACCTGCCGTAATTGGTAGGCGGCAAACATTGCTCCGCTTACCAATATGCACAACAGTACCGCCAACAACTGTTTTTGGCGACGCAGACGGCGTTTCCTCTTTTTCAGGATCGCTGCCTGTCTCTGTTTTTCCTGCATGGTCAACGGACGACCCCTGTCTGCCTGCGGAGTCTGATATTGCAGTTTTTTGCTCTGGGGCTCTCCGGTTATCTGGCTATGTCTGCCGGATACCCGGTTCTGCCTGCCGGATGCTCCAAATTCCCGGCTCTGTCTGCCAGATGACCCGGACGCCCGGCTCTGTCTGCCGGATGACCCGGATGCCCGGCTCTGTCTGCCGGATGACCCGGATGCCCGGCTCTGTCTGCCGGATGACCCAAATTCCCGGTTCTGCCTGCCGGATGCTCCAAATTCCCGGCTATGCCTGCCGGATAGCGCTGATACCTGCCCCTGTGGGTTCCACGCTGTCTGCCGATTCCCCGATATCATATCCGCCATTTTGTCTCTGCTCTTATCGTCTGCCGTCCGGCGTCTCGCTGCCGCTCCTCTCGGCTGCTGCCGCACGCTCTGTCTCAAAAATGAAAAATCAAGTTCTTCATCCTCGTCGTACATTGCCCCCATACTTGGTCCCCTGCCCTCTTTCTCTGTCGTTTCTGAAGTCAGTATAGCAGGAAAATGCATCATAATCCTCTATATTTTCTTAAATTTTCTTAAGAATTTATGATACTTTTACCACGACCAAATCTCCCACTTGTTTAATATAACCTGGCTCAGGATAGGCGGGCATGCCTGCAATGTCCGCTTCCTCTAACTCGGCGGCGCATGAGCTGGAAGGCCAGATACTTATGTTGGTCCCACAGAAATAATGAAATATCCCCCTCCAGGATTTCATGGACGAATCAGGGTCCGTCCAGCCCACACCCACCATTGCATAGTTATTGGCAAGGGCATATGCATCGCTCACATAAAACAATCGGTTTCCGGCGGGAATCCCGATAATGCAATAGCGTAGATCCGGATCAAGGCACTTCTCTTCGGCGCATTCATGTAATATTTCTTCAGCCATAGCGCTTGCCGCCACCTTTCCCTCATACATTGCATTCTGATCAATCTGCACCTGATAAATGTTTCCCCACAGAACGATCACAAATGCAAATCCTCCTGCGAGCCGTGCCCAAGTACTTATTTTTATATGGCGCGCTGCCTTGCTGGCAATACAGACAAGGATAGGTATGATAAGCGCCAACGGCGCCGTCATCTGTATGCTCACGCCCGTATCTGTCGCAACCAGCATCACCGCATTTGCCGCAACAGGTAACAGTAACGTCAATGCCAGAAAGCAAAGGGCTCTAATACGGCCACTCTTCCATATATGTATAAAACCAATGACAATAATTACACCGGCCAGCGCAAAAAGCAGCCAATATATTTTATAATTCTGCAGCATATTAGTCTTGTACAGATTCTTAAAAAAATACATTACAAACACGGAATACGCGTTTTTTATAGTCGTTGGCAACTCTTTTATAGTATTCCAGAGGGAATAAGAGTCTGCCCCATTATAGCTTGACATGGAAGTGTGAAAAATAATCAGATGAGCTTTCAGCAACAGGACATATAGAATCCCTCCCATCGACAGCATTGCAACGCTTTTGCCCAGATATTGCCCTATCTGTCTCCATGAAACTTCCGTACAATATAATTGCCAGAGCAAATATCCCGCAATGACCAGTCCGCTACATCCCAGATACGCCTGATATGCACCCATTGAGAGGGCAACCATAGCGCTCCCCAGCAATACAGGCAAAATAAATTTATTGGATTTTTGAATGACCCATGGAGCCAGAACGCTAAGCAAAAACGCTAAGCCAAAGACCGGAGACATAAATCGGTATGACAGAGAGACGCATACCGCCGTACTGCTGATAAATAATGCGGAAGACAAAAAAGAAACTCTTTTGTCCTCCATACTGAAAATGTCAGATATAACACACATCCCCACTGAATAAAGCAAAATAGTTATAATGGAAGTCCACGGATCGCTGTTAATCCCAAAGCGAATTTTGTCCAGATACAGCCAAAACCACCTTCCCAACGATAACTCCCACTTTCCGGCATAATGATATGTGTATTCCCACAACCCGTCATAAGCATTAACTAATTGCTGGGACATAAGCAGTGAATATACAGCTAGGCCGAATATAAATACCAAGCCGCAGGAAGAACAAATTTGTAATAATGCTTGTACCCCCCCCCGTATAATTTCTTGATATCATCATCTATGTGAAGTATTGCTTTCAAGATCATCCTCCTCTTCCCATTAAAGATATATTACACATATCCTGTATACAATTCTACCCCAAAAAACAGAGCTGCCGCATAAGACAGATAATCACCACTTACGCAGCAGCTCACATAGGATATATGTTTCTTACAAAAACTCTTTAACGGACTTGTATACGCCCTCTGCGTCCAGACCGTACTTGGCTACCAGAGCCGCGGCGGAACCGGACTCGCCGAACACATCCTGCATACCCAGCTTTTTGACAGGTGTGGGCAACTTTGCGCACAGACAGTCGCAAACCGCGCTGCCCAGACCGCCGATGACGGTATGCTCTTCCACCGTCACTACCTTGCCTGTCTTTTTGGCACTGTTAATAATAATCTCCTCATCCAGAGGCTTGATGGTGCAGATGTTTACCACCTCTGCGCTGATGCCTTCCGCTGCCAGCTTTTCCGCGGCTCCCAGAGCGGAATCCACACAGATACCGGTGGCCACGATGGTCACATCTTTACCCTCTCTCACTATAGTACCCTTGCCGATCTCAAACTTGTAATCCGGTCTGTCGTTGATCACGGGCACTGCCGCACGGCCGAATCTGATATACACAGGGCCTTCATACTCCAATGCCGCGCGCACCGCAGCCTTGGCCTCCACGTCATCGGAGGGGCACATTACCACCATGCCGGGTATGGTTCTCATCAGCGCCAGATCCTCGTTACACTGATGCGTAGCGCCGTCCTCGCCCACGGTGATACCTGCATGGGTGGCGCCGATCTTTACATTCAGCTGGGGATATCCCACGGAGTTACGCACCTGCTCATAGGCACGTCCCGCCGCGAACATGGCGAAGGAACTGACAAAGGGAATCTTGCCCACGGACGCCAGTCCTGCCGCGATACCTACCATGTTACACTCTGCGATACCGCAGTCAATATGTCTGTCGGGATAAGCTTTCTTAAAAATGCCTGTCTTGGTGGCGGCTGCCAGATCGGCATCCAGCACTACCAGCTGGGGGAACTCCTCCGCCAGTTCCTTAAGGGCATTGCCGTAGCTTTCACGAGTTGCGATTTTCTTGATTGTGTCTGCCATTACGCCTGACCCTCCTTCTCTAATTCTGCCGCGATCTTATCCAGATCGGCCATAGCCACCGCGTACTCCTCGTCGTTGGGAGCCTTGCCGTGCCAGTCAACGCTGTTCTCCATAAAGGAAACGCCCTTGCCCTTCAAGCTGTGCATAACGATACAGGTGGGCATACCCTTGGTCTCCTTAGCCTCATTGAGAGCGGCTCTGATCTGATCGAAATCATGGGCGTCGATATTGATCACATGGAAATTGAAAGCCTCAAACTTCTTATCTATGGGATAAGGGGAGCAAACCTGATCGATGGGGCCGTCGATCTGCAGATTGTTGTTGTCCACGATCACACACAGATTATCAAGCCTCCGGTGTCCGGCAAACATGGATGCCTCCCACACCTGGCCCTCTTCCAGCTCGCCGTCGCCCAGCATGGTATAAACGCGAAAATCTCTGTTGTCCAACTTGCCGCCCAGCGCCATGCCTACCGCTGCGGAAATGCCCTGTCCCAGGGAACCGGAGGACATATCCACGCCGGGAATATGTACACAGGGATGTCCCTGCAAATAAGAACCGAGCTTACGCAGAGTGGTCAGATCCTCCACCGGGAAATACCCTCTGTTGGCCATGGCGGAATACAGGCCGGGAGCCGTGTGGCCCTTGGACAGTACGAAACGGTCTCTGTCCTCTTTCTTGGGGTTCTTAGGATCGATATTCATCTCCTCAAAATACAGGAATGTAAACATGTCTGCCGCTGACAAAGATCCGCCGGGATGTCCTGCTTTCGCGCTGTGCACGGCAGTCACAATGCCCTTGCGAACGTCATTAGCATGCTTTTTCAGCTCTAAATTGTTCATTGTTTCCTCCTTCTGCCACCCCCTGGCGGCACATTCTTGTTCTGTCTTTTATACTAGCATAAAATGGTGTTCCCGTCTATACAAAGCGGTAAAATTTCTTGATTGTGTTCGGGCACACAAAGCTTTTTAAGATACAGCCCACAGGCTGTTCTCCCCACGGTTCCCGCTCTCCTACTGTTCCTTCTGCCCGTAATAAGCGTTGGCTCCATGTTTGCGGTAATAGTGTTTATCCTGCAATTCCTGGGGAGCAGGCTGTATCCGGGGATTGATGGTCTCCGCGCGGTAGGCCATCTTGGCCACTTCCTCCAGCACCACCGCGTTGTGTACCGCGTCCCTGGCATCCTTGCCCCAGGCGAAAGGACCGTGGTTCTTGCACAGCACCGCGGGCACTGCCATGGGGTCTTTGTTCAGGCGCTTAAATTCCTCCACGATCAGATGTCCCGTGTTCTCCTCATAGGCATCCTCGATCTCCTCTTTGGTCAGACATCTGACGCAGGGCACCTCGCCGTAGATATAGTCGGCGTGGGTGGTGCCGTAGCAGGGAATACCCCTGCCGGCCTGGGCCCAGCTGGTAGCGTAAGAAGAATGGGTATGTACCACGCCGCCGATCTCGGGGAATGCCTTGTACAGCTCCAGATGGGTGGCGGTATCGGAAGAGGGATTGTATCTGCCCTCCACCTTGTTGCCGTTCAAGTCCATGACCACCATGTCCTCCGGCTTTAACTTGTCATATTCCACGCCGCTGGGCTTGATGACAAACAATCCGCTCTCTCTGTCGATGGCGCTCACATTGCCCCAGGTAAAAGTCACCAGGCCATAGTGGGGCAGATCCATATTTGCCTCATATACTTTCTGTTTTAATTCCTCTAACATGTATTTGTCCTCCTGCCTTGAGATCCTTGGATCTCCTGTTCCGCATCCCTCTGCCGGTACACGCTCCGGGAATAATTGTCCGGGCGGATGCTGTTCATATTATCTCTCCACCGTGCTGACACGGCTGTCATATCGCGGTTTATTGCCGCCCGCTCTCAGTTCAGACCCTCAACGGCGGCTTTCTCCGCGGGCAGGGTCGCCTTATATTTCTCGATAAACGCGTCAAATCCGGCTACGTCCTCCGCCTTGGGCGCGATGGTCGTGCCGCTCTGGCCCGCAAAGATTTTGTCGGACAGGTAATCCGGCAAAGTCTCCTCCGGTGCCTTCTCCGCCATATAGCATGCCAGCACCGCCATGCCCCAGGCGCCGCCCTCGCTGGCAGTATCCATCACGGTCACAGGCGCGTTCATGGCCGCCGCCATCAGCTGCTGGCCCACTACGGGAGTCTTAAACAGGCCGCCGTGTCCCATCAGGGAATCCACTTTCACCTGCTCCTCCTTTAGCAGAATGTCATTGCCGATCTTCAGAGCCGCCATAGAGCTGTACAGATGACTTCTCATAAAATTCGCCAGGCTGAAACGCGCGTCGGGAGTGCGGACGAACATGGGCCTTCCCGCATTTAATCCCGTCACCGGCTCGCCGGAGAAATAGTTGTAGGCCATCAGGCCGCCGCAGTCGGGATCAGCCGTCAGAGCCTCCCGGTACAGTGTGCCGTACAGCTGGTTTTTGTCAGGTTTCATGCCGAACTTGCCCGCAAACTCCTCAAACAGATTGACCCAGGCATTCAGATCGGAAGTACAGTTGTTGCAGTGCACCATAGCCACCGGATAGCCGTCCGGCGTGGTCACCATGTCGATCTCCTCATGCACTTTGTTCAGGGCATGCTCCGTCACCACCATGGAGAAAATAGAGGTTCCCGCGGAGATATTACCGGTGCGCACTTTAACGCTGTTGGTCGCCACCATGCCCGTACCGGCGTCTCCCTCGGGAGGACACATGGGTACTCCCGCCTCCAGATCTCCGTCGGGGTCCAACAGTCCGGCGCCCTCCGCCGTCAATGTTCCGGCAGCGGCTCCCGCAGGCAGCACCTTAGGAAGGATATCCGCCAGTTTCCAGCCAAGGTTTTGATCCGCTGTCAGCTGGTCAAACTGCGCCAGCATCTTCCGGTCAAAGTCACATATCTCGGAGTCAATGGGGAACATGCCGGAGGCCTCGCCTACGCCCAGCACTTTTTCACCGGACAGTTTCCAATGGATATAACCTGCCAGAGTGGTAAAAAAGGTGATATTTTTTACATGCTCCTCACCGCTTAAGATCGCCTGATACAGATGGGCGATGCTCCATCTCTGGGGGATATTAAAGTTGAACACCGGCGTGAGTTTGCCGCACGCCTCCGCAGTCATGGTATTTCTCCAGGTGCGGAAAGGCACCAGCAGCTCGCCCTGGCTGTCAAAGGGCATATAGCCATGCATCATACCGGAAAAGCCCAGCGCCCCCAGTCTGGTCAAGGTAACGCCATACTTGCTCTGCACATCTTCCTTGAGGCTCCGGTAGCAGCCCTGCAAGCCCTTCCAGATATCCTCCAGGCTGTATGTCCAGATATTATTCTCCAGACGGTTCTCCCAATCGTGGGTACCCATAGCCACCGGCTGATGGGTTTCGTCCACCAGCACCGCCTTGATGCGGGTAGAGCCAAACTCAATACCCAGCACCGCTTTTCCTGCCAAAATCGTCTCCTTACTCATGTTTTCCCTCCTTAACTAATGTTCCGCTATACCCCTCACTGTACCGTTTGCCCAAGAGCATTTACCGGGTACCGTGCCGGCCCTGCTTTTTTGGGGATCTTTACATCCTCCGTTCTACTTTTACCACGCAGTTTTCACGATAACTTATATTTCCAGTATAGAGCCTTTCCCCCGCCGCGGTCAATATGCTTTACCAAAATTTTAAATATTTTAATATTGACTGTGAAACCCGCACCGTCTCCTCCGCATGATGGACAATTCATAACGCATATAATGCATCAACATCCGTAACCAGGAGCCTACCTTGAAAAAACATCTCAAGCTCACCTGGCGGCAGCTGCTGGCGGGAGCCGTACTGCTGCTGTCCTTTGCCGCCCTAACCCTGTTTTTGTCCGCTCCCCAGCGCAACAGGGAGAGGTTTCAGCGGGCCGCAGAAGAATTGTTTCAACAGGAAATGATACATAACACCTTAAATATGCATTACACCATCGCCAGACCCGACGATTACGGCATTCATGACTATATTGCCCGGCTGCCGGGCTATGCCCCCGGCAACAGGGAATCGCAGCTCAAGGATCTGGAAAAGCAGGCGGATTTCTGGGCCGGGCTGTCGGACAGAGGGCTGAGTGACGGGGATGCCTATACCCGCCGTCTGCTGGCGTTTTCTCTGGAGAATTCCCTTAAGATGCAGTCTCATGCCTATTATGAGGAGCCGCTCTCCCCCGCCTCAGGTATGCAGAGCCAGTTGCCCATCCTGTTAGCGGAATACACTTTTCGTACCGAGAGAGATGTGCAGGACTATCTGGAACTGCTGGCGCAGACCGGGGATTACTATGACAGTCTATTGGTCTATGAGCAGGAAAAAGCTGCGGCGGGACTGCCCATGAGCCGCGTCTCTCTGGAGAAAGTGCGGCAACAGTGCCGTCAGATCCTGACTGCGGACAGTCTGGAGCAAAACAGTCATTTTCTCCAGACCACTTTCCAGGAGCGGATCAATGAGCTGTATATCCGTCAGGGGATCGACCGGAAGTCTGCCCTGGCCGCGATCCGCCGTAACGAAGAACTGCTGGCGGATGTGCTGCTCCCCGCCTATGAACGTTTGGACAGGGGACTGGAACAGCTGGCGGCACAGGCCCCCTCCGGGCAGGAACTTCCCCGGGGACTGGCTGCATACCCTGAGGGCCAGGAATATTACCGGCAGCTGCTGATCGCCAGAACCGGCAGTTACCGCTCCCCCGAAGAGCTTTATGATATGCTGAAGGAGCAACTGCTGCTACAGTTAAATACCCTGCGCCGGCTGGTTGCGGAGCATCCCGCCTGCGCCCTGCCCTCCACCCGGGAGCAATGTCTGGCAGCCTTTCCCTACGAGGAACCCGAGCAGATGCTGGCAGATCTGCAGAGACGGATGGAGCAGGATTTCCCCGGCCTGACAATGAACGGGACGGACGCCCCTGCCGTGACGGTAAAAGCCGTCTCCGACTCCCTGGCGGACTACAGCGCGCCTGCCTTTTACCTGACGCCGCCCTTGGATGACACCTCCTCCAACGTGATCTATGTCAATCAGCAGGAAATGCCGGATGTTTTGGAGCTGTACACCACGCTGGCCCACGAGGGATATCCCGGCCATCTGTACCAATCCGTATACAGTCACCGCTATATGAACGGGCAGAATGTAAATCCCGCCCGCCAGCTGCTGAGTTATGGAGGCTATCAGGAGGGTTGGGCGCTGTACACCGAATTTATCGCTTTTGACTACGCCTGCGATCTGCTGCAGGAATGCGGGCAGACGGATGCGGTGTGGTATATCCAGGCGGAAAAGACCAATCGCAGCCTGCTGCTCTGTCTTTATTCCCTGATGGATCTGATGATCCATTATGACGGGGTTTCCTGCGAGCAGATTGGCGTTGTACTGGATAATTTCGGGATCAGCGATCCAAAAGCCGCTCAGGCCATATATACTTATATCGCGGAGGAACCGGCCAATTATCCCCAGTATTATGTGGGGTATCTTGAAATCCTGGCCCTGCAGCAAAAAGCCCGCTCCCTGTGGGGAGCGGACTACAGCGACTTACGATTTCATACTTTTTTACTGAATAAGGGACCTTCGGATTTTTCCAGTCTGGAGGAAGCGCTGGAATCCTGGTCTCTATGAAAGGTCTTCCAGCATACCCTCCAGATATCCCCGGTCCCACAGCAGTATCCGGAGTTTCCGGGCCACCTCCACTGCGGGGCGGGTAAAGTACTGATTGGTCATCACCACGCCTACCATCCGGTCATAGTAATCCCGCCCCGCGTAGACTTCCTGCACGGCTTTCACGCCCACGGGACCGTCATAGCGCTTGCACTGGACGGCGTAAGTCACGCCGCCCAGCTCCGCCAAAATATCCACTCCATAATCCCCGCTGCCCCGGGTGACTTCCACTTCCAGAAAACCCGCCCGGCGCAGCAGGTCCGCGCAGTAATACTCAAACTCATGCCCCTCCATCAGATCCATGTCCCCGGGGCGTCTGCGCCGGAATATCCGCAATATCAGCAGTATCCCCAGTACCGAAACCGCCACCGCCAGCAGGCCTATGCCTATATAGATTCCCTTTTCCGCCATCACGATTTTTCTCCTGTATTCCTATATGTACGCAGGACATATACGCCGTCTGTCATAACATATGTATATATTACTCATTAAAATGGAAAAAAGCAATGACTTGATTTTTTCAGAAAATAGTTCTATGATAATCCGTGGTATCTACAGACATATCTGCTGTGCCATTAGGAACTCTAAGTTGAGGTGTTATACATATGGAACAATTAATTTTCAGTTTAAATGCCACCATCCCCATCTTTCTGGTCATGGTCATCGGTTATATGCTGCGGCGGTTACATGTGGTAGATGAACCATTTATAAAGACGTTGAACTCCTTTAACTATAAGATCACTCTCCCTGTACTGCTTTTCAGGGATATAGCGGAATCCGACTTTTACAGCGTATGGGATACCAAATATGTATGTTTCTGCTTTCTGGCGACACTGACCTGTATCGTCGTTATATGGCTGGCGGCGGGACTTCTTTACCGTGACAGGGCCCGGCTGGGAGAGTTTGTCCAGGTTTCCTACCGCAGCAGTGCCGCAGTGCTGGGAATAGCGTTTATTCAAAATATATACGGCACTTCGGGTATGGCGCCGCTGATGATCATCGGCACCGTTCCTCTGTACAATATCGCGGCGGTGCTGGTCCTGTCTTTCACAGGCCCCTCCTCCCACGGTTTCTCCCAAAAAGCCCTGAAAAAGTCCCTGCTGGACATCGCCAAAAATCCCATTATCCTGGGTATCCTGCTGGGCATGACCGTCAGCGCCTGCCACATCTCCTTCCCGGTGATCGTGACCAAGACCGTAAACAATATCTCCGTGCTGGCCACCCCGCTGGCTCTGATCGGCCTGGGGGCAGGTTTCGAGGGCCGGAAAGCTCTTGCGCAGCTAAAGCCCACCGCTGTAGCCGCCCTGCTAAAGCTGGTGGTCCAGCCCGCCCTTTTCCTGCCCCTCGCCATCCGGCTGGGATTTCGGGATGAAATGCTGGTGGCCCTGCTGGTCATGCTGGGCGCGCCCACCACGGTGAGCTGTTATATCATGGCTAAAAATATGGGGCATGAAGGAACGCTTACCTCCAGCGCGGTGGTGGCTACCACCTTCTTAAGCTCCGTGACGTTGACGGTGTTTCTGTTTGTGCTGCGGAGCCTGGGGTACATCTGAGCGTTCAGTGATCCAACTACTGCCCCGGAAAGGCCCCGTCTCCTCCCTGGGTTCCTTTCCGGGAATGAAAATACAACCCCTCAATTTCTTCTGACACGTCCTGTTTAACATATATCCATGGCTGTCACTAAAATGACTCCTCTCCCGCAGGAACTACATACAGCATAGTCCGGTAACTACATCATCCCCCTGGCCAGCAGCAAACTCATGACCGCGCTGACCCCCAGGGACAGCAGCGCGCCGGGCAGGGTATAACGGGTCTTGGTGACTTTTGCCGCCAGATAGTAGACGCTCATGGTGTAAAAACAGGTTTCCGGTATGGTGTCAATAGGGGGAAATACTTTTCCCTCGTCTGGGATGATTTCCCCTGTGTAACAAAAAAGGACATAATTCTATGCCCTTTTTGTACTTTGTACCTTTATCTGCGTAATATGACCCTAAGTTTTTCATATATTGTCATAAAAATTTCGGCTGATGAATAATAATATGTATCTCTTTATCTCTCAGCTTTCTTTCATAGGTTTTCTGAAAAACAAATGGATTTTCTATGATTTTTTCTTTGTCATAAATAAAGAAATAGATACATTTAGCGCCATAATGTATCATATCCGCCTCTATCTCCTCAATTAACTTTTTTAACAGCATACCTTTTCTTGTACATTTTATTTCAATGACATTATCCAAATTGAGCCAAATGTCTGTCCGCACCGTCCCATATCCTGTATCCTCATTTACCTCCAGTCGCGCCATTGGGTATAGTGGTTTAAGGTAAGCATACAGTAAATATTGCACATCGTATTCATTCCCTATTTTGAGGCATTGCAGCTGTTCCTTTTGAATGTTTCCTTTTTTGTGGGGTTCTCTTTCCAATAGATTCTCCAAGAACAGATAATAATTATCCAGCACCTTAACAAGCAGTTCCCCGTCTGTATGATTGTCTACAATCTCTGCAAGAAATATAGCCACCCTGTTTTTTGCCTCTTCCATCCTTTCTCTCGTGTCCTTTTCGGAATATTCATTTCGCAGAAAATAAGCTTTTCTTTCCAGTTCAATCAAATATCTGGAATCCATCTCAAGATTTTTCATATATGTGCGCAAATGACAAACCACATCCTCAAAAGCCCTGGCATCTGGAGCATTTTTCACCCGCTCTATAGCTTCTCCCATACTTTTTATGCCATTATCACTACTAAACATTTTTTATCCCGCCTCCCCAACGCAAATAAAACAGGAACAAAGGATCTCGTATATATAGTACCCCCTCTTTCCAGTCCAGCACCTTAAAAATGTCTTCCCTTCCATCTAGCAGCTCCTGCAGCTTAGCCAGACTCTCCCTGATCGTCTGCGGAGAGGGCTTTTTGCTATCCTTCTGAATCAAACGGTAAATACGTTCTTTTACATCCTCAATTTCCAGCTTCATAATCGGTGGATTTTCGGCAATTGATTTCACAATCAACTCATAAATATCATACTCCTGTCCATTATGCGCCAGAAACATATTCCTGCTCTTCCCTCTCGTGTTAGGGCCCTTTAACATAAATGAGACCACATCGCCATATTCAAAATTTGCAGTTGTATAGTGATATGCTGTTTCCAATATTTCAAAACCAACTTGTCCGCTTTCGCTTCCTTGCATTTCCAGTATTGTGCATATATTCAGACAAATATACTGCATTAGCTGTGGCGATGAAAGGCTTTCCACAGCGATTTGCGCCGCAACTTCATCCGATATTTGTATGCCAAGCTTTTGAAACCCTACCTTTGCAATTTCCTTTAAATCATCCACTTCCCACGATTCCATGTTAATCAGGCTCAATCGTCCTGAAAGATCCGCGTTCTGCCGAATCGCTTCATCCGCTCGGTGGGGCAGCGAAACAACAATCGCTTTAAAGCCCTTTCTGATCGCATCTTTCAATTGCTGTGCAATCTGCATCCGTTTTGTTTCCGGAGCATAATGAAAATCATCTATTACCAGAACCAGATTCTCTTTTTTATAAAATTCAATAATTTTGTCTTTTGTTAAAGAATATGTTTCCTGCTTTGAATATTTATTGCTGGTATCCGTAATTGTTTTTTCTGAACAAAACTGTCCTTCATAAGCCAATCCCGCTTTTGCCGCAGCTAATCTCCAAAAATCCGTATCTTCCTCAAAATCTGCGCCAGATACTTCCACAATATTTTCAAATCCTATCACTTTCTCACAAAGAATGGTTTTTCCCATTTTTGAAGGTCCCACCAAAGAAGTCAGGAAACCCGACACCTTTATTGCCTGTGATAACCGAAACTCATACGGCAGGTCCGAAACGGCAGATTTGCGTGATATATAGGTGTACTCTGGAAATGCTCCCGGCCTAAAAACATCCTCTGCCCTTAATGCCATGATATATTTCTCCTCTCTTGCAGCAACTGTCTATAAAGCATTATATCATGAATCTTCAATTCATGATTGACATTCACCGCCCGCCAAATAAGTAAACTCATTCTTCTCGCCAACACACATTATATCATATTTTAATCCTTTTTAAACCCTTTTTATCCTATTTTATCATTTTTTTAATAATTTAATCCCTTCCCCCCTCTACAAGTATTGATATGTATAAATATTGGTTCTGTGGCAAAATACGATTTTTTATCTTGTCACTGCATTGCATCTTGTCTCCATCATATCATTCATAATCCTATTTTTTATTTGCCGGCAGCCCTCAAAATCCTCACTTTCCAAGTTTTGATACACCGCTACCCATATCTTTTCCTTATTTTCCACCCTGCAATAGCGAAGCACATTTTCTAATTCCATAAAAATTGCTTTATGAGGCATGTTGACAGCCAGTATCTCTTCTATCAATTTGTTTGGATCAGCATTTTCAGCCATGCACATTTGTAAAAGTTTCACGGAAAGTATATTTGCACCAATGACGCATTCTATCCGGCCCAGTTTCTTCCTATTGTTTTCTGAGATACAATCTCTCAGATCAATTTTTCTGTGAATGAGAAGAGGAATGATTGATAAATAACTGCTTTCCTTTTCGTCAAATATCAGTTGATCAACAATATTGCCTATAATATTCTGTAGTTCTTCCTCACCTATACATCCTACATCCCAATTTATCGCTGTGCGACTCAATAATTCCTGTTGTATACATTGATCTACAAAAGGCAGATCAGGAACCATTGCCCATAATTCCTTTTTATATTTGGATGCTAATAGAACCCCAATTATCGCATACATAGAGTATCTGTAATACCCTCTGCGATTTGCTTCACAAATAATATCCATAATACGTTGTGCCGTTTTTTCGCATATATCTGATATTTGTTGTGTACACTGTATTTGCACTCTTACAGCAAACATGCAAACATCAAAAAACTCCTCATTTAATGCACTTAAATCTCCAAAATTTATTGTTTCATCTATTATATTATTCAAAATACTATTACTCCATGTAAGAGAATATCCAAAATTAATCCCTATTTTCCGACTTTGAAGCCCCTTCACATCCCCTCTTATAAGTTTTTCATAATCATCTTTTCGCGTTAAAGTCCACTTATCAAATTCTTCTTTCGTAGCAAAATCTGCATTTCCTATATAATCTTTCATTACGAGTTTATAGCCATTGTATAAATATTTTTCCTGTTTTTTAAGCTGAGTGTCCAGTTCTTGATACTTACCCCAAGAGGGTTTTAATAATAAACCACAGAAATTTGCCAAATAATTTAAATCTAGTTCCTGCAATTGTGTTTGCAATACCTCTATCTCATTCTTATTTACTCCTTCATCTCTAATAGAAATTTGGATTACTTCAGATATTATTATATTTTTGCAATAGTCATATGACGCAATGCCAAGAGGCCTCAGGCATGATAGTGCTGTTTTCATGCCAACCCCTACTAGTTGACTTATTCTTTCAATCGGTATAAATGGACTATCAATGAAAAAGTATTGCAGAAACAGGTTTTTCCTCAATGTTAAGTTTTGCCCAGCTTTTACAGTATTCAGTAATTCATCCAAAACCAACTCTGACAGGAAAAATTTTACCTTATCTTGTATTAATGCCTCTTCAATCCGACATCTCGCTATCCTGCATACCTCCTTGTTGGTTCCAATCCCTTTTTCCAGAACATGTATGGCAAACATTAGCCGCTGTTCTTCCGAAAGCTTTTCCTCCATACATTTGATTTCTGCATCCAGACTATTTTTATCGTTTTCATTTAGTTTGAGATACAATTTTAGTATCTTTTCCTGAAATTCCTCTTTTTTAAAATATTTTTCTTGGATAAAATGCAAAAGCTTGTCTTTCTGCGCACCTGTAATCAGGCTAAAATTATTGAAATTATTAATCTCATCACAATCTGCCATTTCCAAAACTTTTGCCGCAAGAACAACATACTTATCCTGTTGTTTTCCTCGGAAAATATCTTCCGCAAGAATATCGATTGCCAGCCAGGAACCAAATAAGCACAAATTATTTGTGTCATAATCCACACTTATAATATTATCCCTACCATTCATCTGCTCACATAATTCACAAATTTTTGATTCAAGACTTCTTCTCTGCAGTTCAATATATCCAAGTGCAAAAAGCAGTGCATTACGCCAATACGAACTATAGGCAATCTGTTTGATATTACTTAGTGCCTCTACATCACCTTGATCTTTTACCATATATGTCCCGGCAAAGTATTCCTGCATAGAGCGAATACTAAAGCTATAATATCCTTCACGATTTTCACATAAAAAACAAATTCTCTCTGTGATTGTCATCAAAAATTCATTCACCTTTTTTGCCGTTTGGAATCCCGATTCATAGAAATCATCCTGATTTTCTTCTACATATGTTCGGATGACAGTTTCCAGATTTTCTCTGCTGATTTCCGCAGAAGGATTCCCTGCTTTTTCAGATTCACATTGCAGCTTGTCCCCAATAATATAATGAATCTCTTCCAGCCACCCTGTGTTGTCATTTAAAGTCGCCACTATCTCTTTTTGCTTTTCTCTTCTTACTACCGTTTCGTAATATTGTTGAAACAGTGAATAGCGTTCGTGGGGCGGTTTCCCTCCACTTTTTACTAAAATAGAAATGATGGTTATCTGAAGAGGCGTTTTCATCAGCTTACAAGTAATCTCATCCTCAAGCGCCTCTCTCATAATACGGATGTAAACTTCTCTTCGTTCCGTCTGTTCTTCCATTAACTCGAATAGCTTTTGGATGTACCAATGGCAGTCTTCTTTAGAAAGCTCCGCCACCTCAAGATGCTTATACCTCGTCTCATCAAAATCGTCATTATATCCCTGTGGCCTGGTAGTTCCAACTACTATACAGTCGCAGGACAATTCTTTTAAATCCATTGAAAGAAAAATATGAATCTGTTTTAGTACTTCTTGACGATTAGAAGACTCCGGAACTTCATCCAACCCGTCAAAGAAAAAGATCCACGCCCTTTCGCCCAACATTCTGCGTATGGTTTTTATCGAAACAGAATCTCCTGATATTACTCTGATCCTATCTATCATATATTGAATAATCGAAATATTCTCTGTCCTCTTACGACCGACCCATGCGGCATACTCCCGCAACACTATCTTGAACGGTATTCTACTTTTTCCAATTTGGTATTTGTAGCTTTCTTTCATTTCTTGCGCAAATCCATCCAGCATCAGATCATGATAGTCCATTACCCGCAAGTAATTCTCTCGATATACCTGTGCAATGAATTGACATATAGTACTTTTCCCGTTCCCCGGTCCTCCTATTAGAATATAGTTTTCATCCTTCTCTAATTTACCGTCTCTTTCCCCTTTTTTGTACCCTAAAACTGCATTTCCTAATGTAAAAATATGCTCCGCAAACTTAAATGTTCTCCTTTGCTCCCTGTCCAACACGTTAATATCAATACACACTTTTTCAATGGATATTTTCTTTTCTGTCGCAGAGCCCGCCTGCTCCATTCGAGTGTACATTTCCTCTTCAAATTCACGAGAAAGATATCTTTTAAGCCATTCCAAATCGTTCAGTTCCCACTCTTCCAATACATGCATCAGCACATCACCTGGGAGAATATGTGCCGCGTAACTTGTCGCAACATCCCTGTTATTATCAAGCATGGCGCATATTTCATCGTAACCTCGCACATGAAAGTTTTTAATAATATCATTATGGGCTTTTACGTATGCGTTTATTTTATCTTTAACACCAGTGTCTTTCGTTGGCGTAAGTACAATGTTTGTATAAAAGAAATAATTATCAGGAATATATTCTTTTTCTTTCTCCCGAAAACGTTTTAATTCCCCGGCAATTTCATTAACAAGCCAATTATAGTCATCCACTTTTGTTGTACTGTATTTGTATTTTGCCTGTCCTATGGTACGGCCCTGAAAAACATTTCCCTCCCTGTCTTTTATATTCCCTTCAAAAACAAATTCGCGCTGTCCGTCCGGCCCTGCCCCATACTGTTCACACTTAATACCAAATACCCCTTCATTTAGGCTTCTAATCATCTCCTCAAATGAATTAGAATCCATTTTGTTAAAATCGTAACGCATATCAAATTCTCCTTTGTGTTTTTGCTATCCTGATCAATCAAATTCTTCCTTAGTCATTCAGGTTCAATCAAAAATATGTGTATTAAAGCAATAGAGAATGACTACTTGTAAATAAGTTATCATACCAAGTTGAGTTTTGCAACCTTAACTTCTCTATATGTTTATAACCAAAATTACAATAGAAAACCAATCCTTCACCCCATCCCCCGGGCCAGCACCAGGCTCATAACCGCGCTGACCGTCAGCGACAGCAGCGCGCCGGGCAGGGTATAACGGGTCTTGGTGACTTTTGCCGCCAGATAGTAGACGCTCATGGTGTAAAAACAGGTTTCGGTGCAGCTCATCAATATGGACACCAGCATACCGATATAGCTGTCCGGTCCGTAGGTGCGGAACGCGTCCAGCACCAGCCCCGTGGCTGCGGAGCCGGAGAAAAGTTTGACCAAAATCACGGGAACCACCGCCGCCGGGATACCCACAGGCTCCGCCAGCGGAGCCAGCAGGCCCGATAAAAATTCCAGAAAACCGGAGGCTCGCAGCACTCCCACCGCCACCAGCAGGCCTACCAGCGTGGGCATGATATCGACCACAACTTTCAACCCCTCCCGTGCCCCTGTCAGAAAAGCCTCGTAAACTTTGACCTTGGATACCAGGCCGTAACCTATTATGTAAAATAGGAGAATCGGGATAATGATATCAGAAATATGGCTGAGTACGTTCACGCCGCCCTCCTTTCCACGCCGTTATACGCTTTAACATTTTTGTGTCTGCCCCTGTCCCGGCATTTGCAGTATACCACCGCCACCAGCGTACTGACCAATGTTGCCAGTATAGAGGGGGCAATGATCGCCGCCGGACGAGTACTGCCGTACTGGCTGCGGTAGGCGATCATGTTTACTGGGATCAACTGCAAAGAGGAAATATTTAATATCAGAAATGTACACATCTCCCGGCTGGCGGTGCGGCCCCGGGTTTTCTGTAACCCATCCTCCAAATATTCCGGGTTTCCCCGCTCCCTCTCCAGCCGGGCCAATTCCTCCATGGCTTTTAAGCCCGCCGGTGTACAGGCCCAGCCCAGCCCCAGCACATTGGCAATGATATTGGTGGCAATATACTCTCTGGCCTTATGCCCCTTTGGAATCCCCGGAAACAGAAAACTCAGCAGCGGTCCGATTCCCTTAGTCAGCCGGGCCACCAGGCCGGCCTGCTGGGCAATCTCCATCAGTCCCATCCACAGAGCCATCACTCCCGCCGTAGTGATACACAGAGAGATTCCCTCCCCGGCGCTGTCTAACGCCGCATTGGTGATGGCCTCCAGATTGCCGGTAAACGCCGCGTAGATAATGCCAATGGCGATCATGGCCGCCCACAGATAATTCAGCATTGTCCCTCTTTTCCTGCCTTTTCATGCAGGCAGATAATCTGGCTTTATACCAACATATTCCGGTTACACCTCATACAGAACAAAATGTAAAGGGGACAATCACCTGCCGATTGTCCCCTGCACTCTACTTATTAAATATCCCTTTTATAGCGTCCACCGCGTCCGATACATTATCCGCCGTCAGCTTTGCTTTGACGCCCTGGATCACCTGATTGATCACGTCATCCGGCAGATCCACTCCCAGCACGCTCTCCAATGCCTTTACCGGGTCCTTCTGGAATTGCTCCTGCAGTTTCTTGTCCTTGGAAATGCTGTCCACAGCCTTTTTAATCTGTTCTTTTACGTCCATATTCTGTTCGCTCCTCCTTCAAAATTTTATGATTGCACTATTATAATAGACACACCGGCCTGTTGTAAAGCTTCTATAAATAAAAAAAGCGGCTTTGAATGCCTTCAAAGCCGCCGGAAACTGCCCAAGTTATTCCTCTACGCCGTTATCCCGCATCAACTTAATGATATCGCCAACGGTTGCGATTCCTTCCAGGTCTTCAGAGGGAATCTCAATGTCATACTCCTCCTCAAACGCCATCACCAGCTCAAACAGATCCAGGGAATCCGCGCCCAGATCATCCTTGAAGGAAGTGCTCTCGGTAATCTCATCCACATCCAGGCTCAACTGTTTCGCAATAATTTCCTTTACTTTTTCCAACATATTCGTAACCTCTCCTTTGATCAAGGGTTCTGATATTTAGAATGCCCCTTTTGATAGTAAATAGTGACCATACTCCCGGCAGAAAGTGACCGGATGGCCATTGCGCCGTAAAAACCGGAGTTTTTGCAGCAAATAACATAAAGCTAAAGCAAGTATATGAGTTAACAACACATTTGTCAAGCCCTTTTACCTGTTTTATTCATAAATAGAATAGCTCCTTCCCTCCCGCACAAACACGGGTATAATATCCAGCGGCGCGGGAACGGTAACTCTCCTGCCGCCTTCGTAAACGGTCTTGGTGTTGGCATCCGTCCAGCGGCATCCCTCGGGCAGATAGACCTCTCTCTCCCTCTGTCCCTCCTCCATCACAGGCGCCACCAGCAGATCCGGGCCAAACATATAGGCGTCCTCAACTTCCCAGGCTGTCTTGTCTCCGGGGAAGTCAAAGAACAGGGGACGCATCACCGGGGCTCCGGTGTCGCTGGCCGCTCTCATACAATCCCGGATATAGGGACGCAGCCGCTCCCGAATGAACAGATATTTTTTCAATATCTCATAGTTGTCCTCTCCAAAGCTCCATACTTCATTGTCCTGACCGCTGGTGAGCTGGCGCACACCGTCTATGAACTCTTCCTCCCTCTCATACCAGGGCGAACGCTCCCCATGCATACGGAATACCGGGCAGAAAGCTCCCCAGGCAAACCATCGAACCAACAACTCCTTAAAATAGGGGTCCTGGATATTGCCGCCGATAAAGCCGCCGATATCCGAAGTCCACCAGGGAATCCCGGCCACACACATACTCAGGCCCGCCTGCAGCTGTTCCCGCATGGCCCGGAAAGAGGAGTGAATATCCCCGGACCATGTCAGCGCTCCATATTTCTGACTGCCCGCCCAGGCACAGCGCACCAGACTTAAGATCTCCGTCTCCCCCGCCGTTTTCAGACCGTCATAAAAGCCCTTGACATAACCCACGGGATACACATTGCTGCACTGCAGTGCCGGTCCGGCATAGTAGCGGTAATTGTCAAAATCATAGGGACCGTACTCAGGCTCCGCTTCGTCCAGCCAAAAACACCGGATTCCCTTATCGTAATAGTTTTCCCTGCATCTCTCCCACACAAACTGCTGGGCACCGGGATGGGTGGCGTCATAAAACACCGTATTACCCATCCAGGACATATGGTAGGCCATCCCCCTGTCCGGGGCCACCAGGTAACCCTTTTCGCTCATCTCGCCGAAATTCTCGCTGCGCTCGTCTATGGTGGGCCACACGGACACTACCGGCTCGATCCCCAGCCCGCGCAGCTCCCTGACCATGGCCTCCGGGTCCGGCCAGTCTCTGGGTTCAAACTTAAATTCGCCCTGCCTGGTCCAGTGAAAGAAATCCACCACGATAGCATCCATGGGCAGTCCCCGTCTCTTATGCTCTCTCGCCACGGAAAGCAGTTCCTCCTGGGTCCGGTAGCGCAGCTTGCACTGCCAGTATCCCAGACCGTATTCGGGCATCATGGGACTATGGCCCGTCACCTGGGCATACCGCTCCTCCAGTTCAAAGGGCGTGTCTCCCGCCACGATGTAATAATCCATCTTCTTCGTGCTTTTCGCATACCACTCGGTACGGTTGACGGCAAAGCTGGCAGTACCGATGGCCGGATTGTTCCAGAAGAAACCGTATCCCCTGCTTGAGATCAAAAAAAGGGACGCTGGACTGACTGTTGCGGTGGGCCAGCTCCAGAACCGCGCCCTTTTTGTCCAGATGCCTGTCCTGATACTGTCCCATTCCGAATATCTTCTCATCGTCATAGGCCTCAAACCGCATGGTCAGCTGGTAGTCCGTGCTGCCCGGTATAGGCTTAAGCTCCCGGGCGTCTATCCGCAGCGAAGTACAGTAGCGGTTGATGCGGTTGCGGTTACGCCAGTATTCCTCGGTCAACAGTTCCCCCTTTTGGTTGTAGTAGCCGATCCATCCCTCGGGGTTAATCTTCGCCGTGATCTTACCGTTTCTGACCGTATAGACTTTGCCGGTCTGGTGGTAATGGGCATATTCCTCTGTGGCGTACCACGGGTCCGTGGTGTCGATCTCCTCCACGGTGACTTCCGGCACACATTCTTCCACGGGCTCTGTCAGCGCCCAATCCTGTCCGTCCATCACTGCCTCCCCGGTCATGCGCACCCGAAAGGCGTCCCGGCCCCAAGGCTCCAGCCAGAGGGTCTTTTTGCCGTCAATGATCAAGATTCTGCTCTGTTCTACACATACATGCATTTTCATCTCTCCCTTCATACTTTTTAAGCAATAGGCAATTGCGAAACTGTTATTTTGCCAGTACCGAGTTGTGCGTATTGTATATTCCATAAGTAGGCATGGCGCAACTGCCTATATAGTTTCTGTCTGCGGCTCCCCATACAGCACGCCTCTGGAACCGGTGGCCAGGAAAAATCTGCCGAACACCCTCTTGTCCCCGTCGATGCTGTTGATCTCCCCGTACATCTGCCGCTCTGACGACCAGACGAATAGACGTAGAGGAAAACGCCGAGAAAAACAGGGAAAA
>ERZ777305.1178-NODE-1178-length-33848-cov-4.870890_pt1 | contig 33848 bp, 43 predicted proteins | sample MGYA00374965_ERZ777305 | MGnify/ENA primary metagenome ERZ777305 (study PRJEB29328, sample SAMD00013331) | mouse gut metagenome | study: EMG produced TPA metagenomics assembly of the Metagenome analysis of fecal microbiota from mouse which was promoted... | reverse complement strand
TGCCAGAGAGCCGCCAGAAGATGGCGGTAGGAAAGCAGCTCATCAAGTATTTCTGCGTGCCCTGTGCTCCCACGAAGAATAACTATGGCCGGACGAGGAACCGGTGGTATCACGACAGGCAGAAGTGGGACCTGTTCAAGGCCTACTGCATCCGGGACGTGGAGACGGAGATGGAGATACATAAGATACTGGAACGGCACCCCTTCCCGGAAACGGAACATTTCAACTGGGTGCTGGACCAGTATATCAATCTTAACGGCGTGTCTATGGACCGGGAGCTGATCACGGGCGCCCTGGAGATATCAGACCAGATACAGGGGGAACTGTCCGGCAGGGCTAAGAAGATCACCGGTCTTGAAAACCCTAACAGCGTGGCACAGTTAAAGCGCTGGATACAGGAAAACTCAGGGCTTGAACTGGAAAATCTAAAGAAACAGACCGTGGCGGAAGTACTGGCGGACAAGTCCGGGGACGAACTCATAAAAGAAGTCCTGCGGATACGCAGGGAGCTGGGCAAGACTTCTGTGAAGAAATATGAAGCCATGAGGACCTGTATGTGTGAAGACGGGAGGATACGGGGGCTGTTACAGTTCTACGGGGCCAGCCGGACGGGCAGATGGTCCGGGAGGCTGGTGCAGGTGCAGAACCTGCCGAGGAACTACCTCGGCACGCTGGATACAGCAAGGGAGCTGGTAAAGAAAGGGCAGACTGACGCCGTCAGGGCGGTCTATGGGAACGTGCCCGATACCCTCTCCCAGCTGATACGGACTGCATTCATACCAGGCCCCGGCAATAAGTTCCTGGTGGCCGATTTCTCCGCCATAGAGGCAAGAGTGCTCTCATGGCTGGCAGGAGAACAGTGGAGGCTGGATGTCTTCCGGACCCACGGTAAGATCTATGAGGCATCTGCCTCTGCGATGTTCGGCGTAGACATGGACCTGATCAGGAAAGGAAATCCTGAGTATGCCCTGCGGGGCAAGGGAAAGATCGCGGAGCTGGCATTGGGATACCAGGGCGGGAAGGGTTCGCTGGTGTCCATGGGTGCCTTGAACATGGGACTCTCCGAAGAGGAGCTGCCGGATATCGTAAGGCGGTGGCGGGGGAGCAACCAGCGTATCGTGGCCTTCTGGAAAGCCGTGGAACAGTACGCCCTGGATACGGTGCGGCACGGGACAACGGGATATATGCCCTGCGGCATTGCTTTCAGCAGGGATGAGGAGTATCTGATCATCACACTGCCCAGCGGGAGGAATCTCTATTATTATAAGCCGGAGATAAGGCTGAACGACCGCGGACGGGATGCAGTCCATTTCCGGGGCGTCGATCAGAAGACTAAGAAGTGGGCGGCGGTATCTACTTACGGCGGGAAACTGACGGAGAACATCGTGCAGGCGGCAGCCAGGGACCTTCTGGCCAGCTCTCTGATGAACCTGTACAGAGAAGGGTTCCAGATTGATTTCCATATCCATGATGAGGTGATCATGGAAGTGCCGGAAGATTCCGGAAGGACCCTGGAAGAGGCCGTCAGCGTTATGTGCCGGCTTCCGGAGTGGGCCGGGGGACTGCCGCTTGATGCGGACGGTTTTGAATCCCATTATTATAAGAAAGATTAGAGGGGCGCCATGCAGAATGACAAGATCATCAAGATCACTACAGGGACCAGCAGGAGGGCCGCTGTCTGGAATGGACAGGAGATGTATTGGTCAGACTTCCTGCAGAGATTATCACAGCCTGTGAGGACCCAGGAGAGCTTCGAGCAGTACAAAGCCCTTCCAAGGCCGGAGCAGGACAGTCTGAAAGATGTGGGAGGCTATGTGGGAGGCGTCCTGAATGGACAGCGCCGGAAGAACGAGAACGCCGGGGAACGGTATCTGATTACATTGGATGCTGATACGATAGAACCGGGCGGCACCCAGAAAGTATTGAACACAGTGTCAGCCTTGGGATGTGCCTATGCAGTATATTCCACCAGGAAGCATGAGGGCGCCGCTCCCCGGCTGCGTATCGTCATCCCCTTAGACAGCCCTTGTTCGGCCGATGAATACGAGCCTATCGCACGTAAGACGGCCGGTTTTATCGGGATGCGGATATTTGACCCCACTACTTTTGAGCCGGTGAGGCTCATGTACTGGCCGAGCTGCAGTAAGGACAGTGAGTACATCTTTATATATGAAGACAAGCCTTTTCTCTCCAAAGAAGGGATGCTGGGATGCTACCGGGACTGGAGGGACGTATCCGAGTGGCCGGAAGTGCCCGGTGCAGCCAGGATACGGGACAGGTCAGCGAAAAAGCAGGGCGACCCGTTAGAAAAAAAGGGCATCGTCGGTGCTTTCTGTAAGAGCTTCTCCATAGAAGAGGCGATGATGCAGTTCATACCGGGGACCTATGAGCCCTGTGCGGATCCCGGGCGTTACACCTTTGTCGAAGGGAGCACTGTGGGAGGCGCGGTCCTGTATGAAGACGGGAGGTTCCTGTACAGCCATCATGCCACGGACCCTTGTTCCGGCCGGCTGGTAAACGCTTTCGATATGGTCAGGCTGCATCTGTTCGGCGAGGAAGACGATGAGGCGAAACCGGATACCCCTGCGGCCAACCTGCCCTCTTTTAGGAAGATGTGCGAATTTGCATCCGGGATACCAGCGATAGCAGAGATGATGGCCAGGGAGCGGTATGAGGCCGCAGTACAGAGCTTTTCTGATGCGCCGCCCGCAGGGCAGGATGCGGAGGATGCCGGCTGGGTATTGAGACTGCAGACGCATCCGAAGACGGGAGAACCGCTCAATACCGTGCAGAACGTCCAGGTGGTCCTGGAGCATGACCCGAGGCTGAAAGGCAGGATATACCATGACGAGATGGCAGGCAGGCCGATGGCAGTGCCGCCGCTCCCCTGGGAGCCAAAGGGGCAGGCCTGCGGTGTGAGGCAGTGGACGGATGCGGACGATTCGGGACTGCGCGGTTATATGGAGGCGGTCTATAAGATAACCGGAGAAGCGAAGATAAGGGATGGATTTGCCGTACATGCGCTGAACCACAAAGTACATAAACTGCGGGACTATCTGTCGGCCCAGGCATGGGACGGCATTCCGCGGGTGGATACCCTGCTGATGGATTATTTTAATGCAGACGACAATATCTATGTCAGGGAAGCCATAAGGAAGACCCTGGTGGGGGCAGTGGCCCGGATATTCTCTCCGGGGGTCAAGTTTGATACGATGCTGATCCTGGGAGGTAAGCAGGGTCTTTGTAAGAGCACCTTTTTCCGGTTCCTGGGTCTGGACTGGTATTCGGACTCTCTCTGTACCTTTGAGGGAAAGGATGCGGCGGAACTGCTGCAGGGCTACTGGATTATAGAGGCGGGCGAACTGACAGGCATGTCCAGATCTGAGATGAACACGGTGAAGCAGTTTTTGAGTAAATGCGATGATATCTACCGGGCGGCATACGGCCGGAGGACGGAGAAGTACCTGCGGCAGTGCATCGTCGTAGGGACCACCAACGAAGCGGAATATCTAAAGGACTTTACAGGCAACAGGCGCTTCTGGCCGGTGAACCTGGAAGGCAGGGGGCGTAAGAAAGACGTATGGAGGGACCTGCCGTCTGAGGTCTCTCAGATATGGGCGGAGGCCGTGGCGCTGTACCGGCTGGGCGAACCGCTGATACTGTCAGACGAGGCGGAGCGGATAGCGGAGCTCGCGAGAGAGGAGCACATGGAGTCTTCCTATTCGGAGGGAGCGATCATAGAGTTCCTTGACAGGAAAGTGCCCAGGGACTGGTATACGAGGGACATGTACGGGCGGCGCAGCTGGCTGGATTCCGGATTCGACCAGAAACAGGCAGACGAGAGCCAGCTGATGTACCGTGACCGGATATGCGCCTGGGAGATATGGAACGAGTGCTTTAAGATGCCCGGCTATACCCGTATGAAGAAGTCGGACTCTAAAGAGATCAACAGCATCCTGGAGAGGCTGCCAGGCTGGGAGCGGCAGAGGAGTGCGGTCCGGTTCGGAGGTGAATACGGGTCTCAGAGGGGATTCATAAGGGCAACATCCGGGGCGTAAACAAAAGGGGGCCGGGCAGAAAATGTTTACAGGGGGCTGTAAACATGCAGACAGGGTGCAACATTCTAATGTTTACGCGCAAAGGCTGATGAACACTGGGCAAAATGGTATTTATAAACATGTAAACATTCTTCTATATGAAATGATAAATACAAGGGAAATAAGGGGTATATGTACCCTTGATACCCTTGAATGCGTATAAGTACATACACGCGTACGTGCGCGAGGAATGTTGCAGGGACAGGAGGACAGGGATGAAAGAGAGTGCACTTGAGAAGAGATTCTGCAGTCTGGTATCACGGGCGGGCGGAAAGGCGTATAAGTTCGTATCACCGGGCAGCAGCGGCGTGCCTGACCGGATCGTGGTACTGCCCGGCGGAAGGATAGGGTTCATCGAGCTGAAACGCCCGGGCGGAGTACCCGGAAAACAGCAGCAGTTCCAGCTGGCACAACTGGAGCGCCTTGGATGTTATACAGCTGTGGTGGACTGCATGGAGCGGGCGGAGGCGGTCCTTTCCGAGATGGCGGAGCAGACCCCGGCGGTACACGCAGGGGACAGTCTGTTCCTGGAGATGATCAACCGTGCGCCGGGCGGGAAAACGGGGGTGGTCCTGTGAAGTTCATACCCCACGATTACCAGCGTTACTGTATCACCCGCATCATCCAGGATGAAGCCCTTGCCCTGTTCCTGGATATGGGGCTTGGCAAGACGGTCATCACCCTGACGGCAGTCTGTGACCTGGTGTTTAACCGCTTCCTGGTCAGCAGATGCCTGGTGATCGCACCAAAGAAAGTGGCGGAGGATACCTGGACCAGGGAGCAGGACAAGTGGGACCACCTGCGGCTCCTCAAGGTCCGGCCGGTGCTTGGGTCAAAGGATAAGCGCATCAGGGCGCTGAACAGCCCGGGGAATGTCTTTGTCATCAACCGGGAGAATGTCCCCTGGCTGGTGGACTATTACCGGAACGACTGGCCTTTTGACATGGTGGTCATCGATGAATCCAGCAGCTTCAAGAGCCACCAGGCCAAGCGTTTCAAGAGCTTAAAGAACATCCGCAGGCATATCAGACGCCTGGTGGAACTGACCGGCACGCCGTCCCCGAACGGCCTGACGGACCTGTGGGCACAGCTGTATCTTCTGGACGGCGGCAGACGGCTGGGCAGGACATTGACGGAGTACCGTAATAATTATTTTGTCCCTGCATCAAGGAACGCCACCACGATATTTTCCTACGAGCCCAGGCCGGGAGCAGATGAGAAGATACAGGAACTCATCCGGGACATCTGCATCAGTCTGTCAGCCAAAGATTATCTCAGCCTTCCGGAACGGATAGACAATGTCAGGTACATAAAGCTGGATGCCAAAGCCAGGAAGGCCTATGAAGAGATGGAACGCGAGAGGATTCTCGAACTCCCGGAAGGTGTCCTGGATGCCGGGAGCGCGGCAGTCCTGTCAGGAAAGCTCCTGCAGCTGGCAAACGGGGCTGTCTACCACACCACGGAGTCCATAGTCTGTGACGAGGCAGTGCAGAGCCGCGGGGTGGTGGAAATCCATGACAACAAGCTGGAAGGGTTCATGGAGCTTGTGGAGGAGCTGGGCGGGAAACATGCCCTTGTATTTTACAATTTCAAACACGACCTTGACAGACTCCACAGGGTCCTTGCAAAGACGAGGCTGGCTGTCAGGGACCTGAGAGACAGCGCGGATATCGCGGACTGGAACGCAGGGAAGATAGACATCCTGCTTGCCCATCCGGCCAGCGTGGCCTACGGGCTGAACCTGCAGGAGGGCGGCAGCGATGTGGTCTGGTTCGGACTTAACTGGAGCCTGGAGCTTTACCAGCAGGCCAATGCCAGACTGCACAGGCAGGGACAGGCGCATACCGTCTATGTCCACCACCTTCTTTCAGCGGGGACGGTGGATGAGGATGTGATGCGCGCCCTGCAGTCGAAAGGGGACTGCCAGGCGGCACTCCTGGAGGCGCTTAAGGCAAGAGTGGATAAGTATTTTCAGGCAAAGATCTAGTAGAAAGAGAGGGCAGGGACATGGAAGATGTCATATTGACGATAAAAGAGTGTTTAGCAGATGAATATGAGCGTGTGGACAGGGATATCAAACAGTCTGTGAACAGATCGGCTTCGGAGGTAGTATATCTTGGGTTTCTCTTGAGGCGCATGATGGACGAGAAGCTGTATCAGGTGCGGTACGCGGATTTCGATTCGTACCTGCGCAGTGAGCTGCATATAGATTACACCCTTGCGAACCGGTTCATGGGGATAAACAAGAAATATTCCATGGGCGGCAACAGCAGGAACATCGATGAAAAGTACAGGGGGTATTCGCAGGGGCTGCTGATCGAGATGCTGAGCATGTCTCCGGAACTGGAAGCCAGGGTGCGGCCGGATATGACCGTGAAGCAGGTGCGGGAGATCAAGCGGAAAGCCAGGCAGAAACCCGGGAAGATGAAACCGGATGTCAGAGGATTGATGGATGATGCATACTGCGCGGCCTGCGGGACCCCGCTGTATGAAGAGGCGCGGCCTGAGAAATGTCCGGAGTGCGGTCAGGTGCAGGACTGGAGCGGATGGGGAGAGGAGCCTGCAGGGGACCGGGCGGAAACTGCAGAAGAGGGCGCTACGGTCATAGAGGGAGAATACAGGGAGATCGATATCCCGGAAACAGAGGACCCAGCGGCGGGGGATGACATTGCGACGTCGCAACCCCAAAAGTCTGCATACGGACTTGAAAAAACAGAGTACCCGGAAGAGAGCCTTTTGACAACTGCGGGATGCGGGCATAAGCATAATTGCTTTTCGTGTGCACAGGACTGCGGTATACGGCAGAAGAGCAGATATTGCGCGTTAGCGCCGATGGGGGATCCGTTCCCTTGTACAACGATGTCGGTTTTGGAAATCTTAAAAGAAGAGGCCGGTGACAGGTGCCAATTTGTGAATAATGATCTTGCGCCGCGCATGGCAGGGTCTGGGGATGCAGTCCCTTGTTGTAAAGAATGTCAGGAATCCTGCGGATATAGATGCCAGCGGGCGCCGTTACAGGAAGTACCCTTTGAGGATGATGCAGAGATTCAGACCCCGGTGGATGAAATGCAGCTGCTGCGGTCTATGCTTGAAGAGGCAGAGAAGCTGCTGGAAGCGTATCTGGAACTGGGCGGTATCCCGGAGCAGACAGTGCACAAACAAAAACTGATGGTGGGCGCACTTGCAAACATGTTCTGCGAACTGGAGGAGATTCAGGAAAAAGAAGACGCCGCTGCGGAAACGCAGCAGGAACTGCCAGTGTTGAAGAATGATGCGCAGCGCAAGCGGTGGCTTAATGACTATAAGGCATGGGGCCTCTGGTATCGGGATGACAACATTGACGTTAATTACTATAAATTCGATTTTATCGATGGGAGCAGGCTTGTGGCGGCCGAATATCCGCAGCGGACTCCGTACTATGGTATCGAGCAGGATGAGTATTTTTATCATTTACTTGAAAAGAACAAGAAAGGGTATCAGAGAGATTATGATGAAAAATACTGTCACCGTGCGGATTCAGAATCGTATCTTGTGGGATTTCTCAAGAACCTGCAGAGGAAAGGATGATACGTTATGAAAAGAACTAATTGGAGAATAAACATTGAAGGTACAGCGATTGATAACAATATTATTTTCCTCACAAGAAAAGAAGCCGCATTGAAAGAATTATGAGAAGGGTGGTGGTTCAGGATGTACATAGTCAGCAGGGATAAAAGATCTATCATCAACACAGAACAGATAACAAGTATGTATGTGGGTGCTGATGGCTGCACGATAAAAGCAGATTTTGAAAATGGGAAGGGCTGTCAGATCGGACGCTACAATTCTGATCGAGAGTGTCAGACCGTTATTGAGATAATAGCAGGAAATTTTGGAAAAGCTGATGTCTTTTTTATGCCGGAAGACAGCGCTGTCAATGCAAGACTCAATACCGGAGGAGAAAAACCGCGCCACATAAGCGGAAAGAAGACAAAGGGGCATGGCGGTTCATGAAGCAGAAGAGCATAAAAAATATCCGCCGGGAGTTAAAGGACAAGGGCATCTTTTATACGCCCTCGGCCCTTGCGGAAAAGCTGAAATCCTACGTTGATATCGAGCCGGAAAGCGTGTATGACCCTGCCTGCGGGGCAGGAAACCTTTTGAGCGTATTTCCCGGAGACGTGAAAAAATACGGCCAGGAGTTAGACGGTGAGCAGCTTGCCTTGATAGATATTCCAAGCTTTGAGGGATATTCCGGCGACACGCTGACAGATGATAAATTTAAGGGTGTGCAGTTTGACTGTATCGTGGCAAATCCCCCGTTCTCTGTAAAATGGGAGCCGGATTCACTGGCTGATGATATACGCTTTAAAGACTGCCCGGCACTGCCGCCGCCTTCAAAGGCTGACTGGGCGTTCATGCTTCATATCATCCATCATCTGAAAGATAACGGCGTAGCGGTGGTCTTGGAATTCCCCGGCATACTCTACAGAGGGCAGAGAGAGGGAAGAGTCCGGCGGTGGTTTGTGGAAAACAACTATATTGACAGGGTGGTAAATATCCCGGGAAATACCTTTGAAGATACGTCGATCCCTACCTGTATTGTTGTTCTGAAAAAGAACCGTATCACAACGGATATAATCTTTGAAGACGGGGAGAGAAGGGAGACCGTACCATATCCAGCGTTAGAAGGAAACGGCTTTAATCTGCAGGTCAATCTGTATCTGCCGGAGGTGATCGAGAAAGAGGAAATAGACCCGTCTGTATTGGAGAATGGAGCAAGGAGGTCATTTCTTGAAAGGCTGCGGAAGGAACTTGATTTTGATGAAATGGTATGCGGAATGGAGGGGATCAGCATACAGCCTTTTATCAATGAAATACGAAAAGTCTTAAGAGAGTATGATACTGCAGGAGAGGTTTGTGGAAGACGGGAGAAAGTGGAGAATGAATGAAGAAAAACGGGGAAATGTCGGAGAAAGATGTGGAGCTGTTTAATAGCTGTTCGCAGGTAGAAGTGTTGAAGTATTGGAAGTCGTCATACAGGAAGAGATGAAAGAGCATGTGGATTGAACTTTGGCGGAGGATGAATTGTTATGAAAGCAGTGATAGAGATAAGTGAAGAGACCCTTAGCCGTTTATCCGGGGCATTAGACTTATCGCGGTTGTACGATGAGGATTATGGGGTTGATGAGGATGCACTCAGTAACGCGATAGAGCTTATGGTAAAACTTTGTACGGATTAATTTTGATTTGTACTGGTGGACAAGTGAAACTGTCCGCCAGGCCGGTCAGAATTTACTTGGAGGCAGATATGGTAAATGCAGAGGAAACAAAGCGTTTTAAAGCGATGAATCTGAGATATAAAAAGCCTATGGTAAAGAATTTAAATCTAGAGGGTATAACACAGGATCTGTGGGACATTCAAGAAGAATGCGAAAATATCAGGTGGTACACAGATTCGGAGGATGGTGGAGACTCTCTTATAAATGCCCTTGATGGAGATGAAGATGAGGCATATGAATTTAAGATGGCTTTTGCGGATTTGTGTGCAGAATGCGAAATGATGTTTAATGATTTACGAGAGGAATGGGTGCCTGAATGCTTCGATATCTTTTTCGTGGCGATAGGCGCCGGTGGCCAGGAGGGCGGGCTCTTGGGATGGGATTCTTATGAGCAGGATTATATGGGCATCAGTGGTGCTGATAGTTTTGCGGAGGATGCGGCGCAGAAAAGGCTGAGGCAGATGACAAAGGATGATCTGATAGCGGCGGCACGCCAGTGTTTCAAAGTATATCATGCATACATAGGTCTGCGGAATAGGTATGACAGCCTTAAAGCCGCGATCGACATATTGCGTGATCAGAATACCGGATATCTTCAAGCAGTAAAAGAGATTGAAAAACTGTACGAACAAGCCAGCACGGAAGTGAACAGGTATATAGATTGGGGAAAGGCCTCGAGGGAATGGAAGATGTACACTGATGCGCTCCCCCAGGAGGCATGGATCGCATAGCGGTAATAAAGGAGGAAGATGGCACGATTGGTCTTAATATTAGACAGTAAAATATTCCGTACAGACTATCGTTATTCTAATTTAGAATATTTTAAGGACATGGGGGATGGATATGCGGGCCTATAGGGTTTCCAAAGAGTGTAATGATTCCATTGATGAAAAGATTTTGGTGATAAAAAGTTACGATGCGGGCGATCTGCTTTATGTACTCCGGGACATAGAAGAGAATCCTGGAAAGTATGATGAGTCTGTTATAAAGGGTGTAGTCGGCAGGCTTTACGATATGGGGATCATGTGTATTTGATTGTCAATGAAAATTCAGGTGAAGAGAGGGGCATCATAATGACGCTGGAATCATTAAAGAGCTACAAGAGCAAAAAAGAGGAGATAGCAGAACTGACCAATAAGCTTGAGCATTTATGGGCGGGGGACAGCTTGGTAGGAAACAGTACCATATTTGATTATCGGACAGGATACCCAAGAGCACAGATCGTGGTCGGAACAGACAGAGAAAGGTTTTACCGCTTAAACAGCCAATGGCGCCAGCGAAAGGAACAGCTTGAGGATGAATGCCGTCAGGTGGAGGACTTCATAGAGGGGATACCGGACAGTGTGACGAGAAGGATATTCAGGATGTACTACATTGACAATATGAAACAGAGGCAGATAGCAGAAAAATTACACATAGATAAAAGCACTGTATCAAGAAAAATTGAAAAATTTTTAAAAGTTGCACCCAATGCAACAAATGCAACGTTATAATAATACTTAGGGAGTCCAGCAGATAAACTTATACAAGTTGGAACATACACAGGAGAAGTATAGTAAGGAAAATTAAACAGCCGACACTACTGATCACTGATTGATCATAGTGGCGGCTGTTGTCATTATCCTAGATTGAGTTTGGTTTTCAATGCTTCCTGCAGAACCTGGGAGAAATTAATATTTCTTTCCAGAGCGGCGGCATTGAGCCATGCAGGCAAAGTTACAGTGCGGTTGACGGCACGGTTTTCATTTGCCATACGAATGGAGGGCATATAGACATCGATAAGAACCGCGCGTTCATTTTCTTTTGTTTTGATGTCAGCAAGAGGGGTAGGTGTAGGGATTTCGTCCCCATCTTCCTCTAATCCGTTAAGGACACAGCCGAGAAGTTCCCGGGCGGATAAGAGGGCGTCATCATCATTTGTGCCGCTGGTAGCACAGCCTAAATCGGGGAAATCCACAGCGATTTCCTGTCCGGGTTCATAGATGAAGATTGCAGGATAAAAATAACGTTCTACTTTTTTCACAAAAGGCCTCCTTATTGATCGTATTATTGTGATGAAGATTGAGGGTGTCAGGGCTAATGGAACTTTAGCCCTGACTGTTCTTCAATTCGTTTTAAGGTGGGTAGCGGAATGTCTTTGTCAGGATGTTTTACTGTAGTGCGTCCTTTCTTGGTTGGGTGTTTGTATTGATGATGACTGCCAACTACATTCACTTCGTACCATCCATCCGCTTTTAACATTTTAATGACTTCCCTTGATGAGTAACTCTTCATGTATTGTTTCCTCCTGACAATTATATATTAGCACATATAAAAGTATTTGTCAATAATAATAACAAATATTTTTATATGCGTTTTGAAAAAGGATTGACCATTTTTTTATGCTAAATGTGATATTATAACAGCATAATATAGTGAATCAAGGGAAAAACGCAGAAAACATCAGAGAGATCTGGTGTTTTTTGTTTGTTAAGAAGTGCGGGACGCGTTTAATTATATTGCGTATTTGAAGGAGCAATATAACATAAATTAGAAGAGCGGCTTTATGTTTTAATCGGATATAAAATATTAATGTTGAAGACGGATAGGAAGGTGAGGAGGTGGCAGGTTATGAAAACATAAAAAATAAGGGATTTGATAAACGAACCACGGAGGAACTACGGGAAATAGCTTCGAAAGGTGGAAAAGCATCAGGAGAAAGCAGACGCAGAAAAACGAATTTTCGGAAGACATTAAATCAGGCGCTGACATCGGAAATCAGCAACCCTGAGTGGGAAGCTCTTTTTCAGGTATTAGGGATTGATAACACATTAGAATCAGCCATCAACGTGGCTATGATAAAAAAAGCGCTGTTAGGAGATGTAAAAGCGTATATTGCGATACGTGATACGCTGGGACAGACAACAAAGTCAGATAGGGATATTGATGAGCAAAACGAGAAGATCAAGGCTATGAAACTGGAAAATGAGGAGAAAGGCAAAAAGGCTGAGGAGAATGATGACAGCAAACTCAGCGATATCATAGAAAGGGTATTCAAGGATAAAGAATGAACAGAATAGAAGAGGCTATCAGATATTATGCAAGAAATCCGGTCGATTTCGTAGAAGACATCATCAGGGCAAAGCCGGACAGCAATCAAAAAGCCATACTGCAGAGTGTAGAGGCGGAACCCATGACTTCCGTCCGTTCCGGACACGGGGTTGGGAAGAGCGCGGTGGAAAGCTGGGTGATCATATGGTTTTTGTGCACTAGGCCATACCCTAAAGTGCCATGCACAGCACCTACCCAGCATCAGATGTTTGATATTTTATGGGCGGAGACAGCTAAATGGATTAGAAATAATCCTGTGATCGGGAAAGAATTGATATGGACGAATCAAAAGATATACATGAGAGGGCATCCAGAAGAATGGTTTGCGGCTGCGCGTACCGCTACAAATCCGGACGCTCTGCAAGGATTTCATGCGGAGCATCTATTGTTTATTATCGATGAAGCATCTGGTGTGAAAGATATCGTATTTGAGCCTGTTCTCGGGGCATTATCTACAGAAGGGGCAAAGCTTCTGATGTGTGGGAACCCGACACGTCTGACCGGGTTCTTTTATGACAGTCATCACAAGAACAGGGCATCATATAATACGCTGCACATAGACGGCCGGACAAGTGAAAGGGTGAATCAGGAGTTCGTCGATAAGATCACTAATACGTTCGGCGTTGACAGCGATGCATTTCGCGTGAGGGTAGCAGGTGATTTTCCAAAAGCTATGGCAGATAGTTTCATTGCAATGGAATGGGCGGAAAAGGCTGCAAAAAAGGAAGTGGCATCACCGGGCAGAAGGCTTGATATCGGGGTTGACGTCGCGCGGTACGGAGATGATGATTCTGTCATCTATCCGGTCTTTGATCAGTGCAGGTCTGATGTTCCGGTGATATTTCACCATAACGACACCATGGAGCTGGCTGGGAGCGTGATTGTAACCTTAAAGAGCTATGCCGCAAAGCATTTGGAGATTACGGAATTCAGGGTAAAAGTGGATTGCGATGGACTCGGAGTGGGTGTATATGACCGCCTTAATGAACAGCAGTACGATATCTTAGAAAAGTTGCGGGCCATACGGGAAGAGGCCCTCTCACAAATAGGAGGCGTCAGTGGGATTAAGAAGATCACCTTAAAGCTCGTAGAGTGTCATTTTGGAGGTGCAGGCGGGGCATTGGATGAGGGGGATCCGATAGAGTTTGAGAATAATACGGGAATCATGTGGGGAAGGGTAAGAAAGCTTTTAAAAGCCGAAATGTTGTCTATATGGAACAGTGAAGAATTGATTTCTCAATTGAGCAATAGAAAATATACGGTGAACAGCAAAGGAAAGATAGAATTGGAAAAGAAAGAGGCTATGAAAAAAAGAGGTGTATCATCGCCGGATATTGCGGATGCCCTTGCACTTGCTTGTTATGAAGGGGAAGAGGTCTTTAGCATAGACGGTTTGTTATAAATGCGGTGGGGTGAACGTATAAGATGAAAAATAATCTCGGCGAATATATTCAGGAAAAGAACGGAAGACGCATATTAGACATGAAATATTCCGAAAAAGGAAATGGGGCTAAAAACTGTGATCAGGAAGCTATGACGGGACAAGGTAAGGTCACACACCATGACGGCTACAAGAACTTGCTGACTAAATATGGAACGTTACAGGATAGCTCGACGGCGTATACCTATACTGCGGAGGACATCATTCCGGATATGGATTTGACTGATCAATATTTTGGAAACGGACTGTTTGCTAAGATCATAGATTCTCCGTCGGAGGAAGCCGTTAAGCATGGCTATGATTTTAAACTGAACGACCCCAAAGTAGAGGACTTTATTTCGGATGAACTTGATCGTCTTGACTGGGAAGAAACGGCGGCTACAGCTATCAAGTGGGCCAGGCTCTATGGGGGTGCAGTTGTGGTGATGCTGGTCGATGACGGATGTGATCTTGAGGAACCTTTGGATTGGGATAATGTGGAGGAAATCGAGGAGCTTCTTGTATATGAGCGTGCAGTGGTGCAGCCAGACCAAACGTCATTATATACAGAGAATCCGGGACTGGCCGGCCGTTATGGCAGCAGGTTTCAGCGGCCAGAATTTTATGTGATTAACAGCCGGTACGGGAGTTTTCGAGTGCATGAGAGCAGGTGTCTCATCTTTCAGAATGGCAAACTGCCTGAAACAGGCGTGTATTCTACCTATCTATATTTTGGCATTCCGGAGTACCTGCGGATTAAAGATGCATTACGGGATGCAGTCATATCCCATGCTACGGCGCCTAAAATACTCGATCGATGCGTGCAGGCAATCTATAAGCTGAAAGATTTGTCCAAGCTGTTAATGACAGCAGACGGAGAGGAGAAGGTGCTTGACCGGCTGGAGCTCATCGACCTGGCAAGGGGACTGCTGAATACACTTGTCATAGATGCAGAGGGTGAGGACTATGATTTTAAGAGTATGCCGCTTGCCGGTGTCAAGGATGTCATAGATACCACCTGCAACATGCTCTCCGCAGTCACTAATATTCCGCAGACTATATTGTTCGGCCGGTCTCCTGCCGGTGAGAACAGCACCGGTGACAGTGATATGGAGAATTATTATAACTTCGTCAATAAGATTCAGAAGATGATGCTGAAAAAGAACATGCGCATCCTTTTGGATCTTATCTTAAAATGCGGGCAGAGAAAGGATGAGATTCAGGAGATGCCGGCCTATAAGGTGGGATTCAAACCGCTGTGGTCTTTGAGTGAGGCAGAACAGGCAAATGTGGAGGCTCTCAAGGCTACTACGGAGCAGACCAAGGCGGCGACTGCTCAGGTATATGTCGATATGCAGGTACTCGACCCGTCGGAAGTGCGGGAGGGGCTTAAGAAATCAGAGGAATATACCATCAACGACCTTTTGAACGAAGAGGATGACCTTGATATCACTGGACTCCTGGGGATTGATGAACCCGAGGAAACCGTGACAGAAGAAGCCCAAAACAGCGGAAATAGGGCTGAAAGTATTATAACTTCCACAGATGGTAAAACAAAGTCTCCACGGGGCCGTAAGGAAGCCACAAAGACGCATAGGGATGATGATACAGGGCAGAGAGAAGGAGTCGGCATTCTGGTCATCAAAGATGGTAGAGTACTGGTAGGAGTCCGGACAGACGACAAAGGACTTAGTGGTCCCGGCGGACATATAGAATCGGGAGAGAATCCAGAAGCGGCGGCACGGCGTGAGACAGAAGAAGAGTTCGGCATCATTCCTTTAGAACTGCTCCAGATCGGTCAGGTCACAGGCAGTTCGCCGGAACTGAACTCCCGTATCTTTCTGTGCACCAGCTATGAGCAGCAGCCACGGGCAGACAATGAGGAGATCAAGAACAGCGGGTTTATGAGCCTTGCTGATCTGTTCAGTGAAAATATAAAGCTGTTTGAACCATTTGAGGATTCTCTTCATCTGCTGATAGATGTGCTTGGAATGAGGCAGGATGAGGGGAACAGTAATTCAGGCAACCACGGGCATAAAGGAAGGCCAGGACAACTTGGCGGTTCCGGAGGCGGCAGTAAACAGGGCAGGCCGTTATCTGCACAGCAAAGAAGAGAATATGAGAAAAAAATTGTTGGACAGAGAACGAGCAAAGGTGTTACTATTAAGAAGCTGTCAAAACATACTTGTGACAGGTGCGGGCAGAGAAGGCTGTCTGCAGATAAGGTCAAGGAGGCCGTACAGCATCCAGAGACTGTGAAACGGGATACCACACATGATGGCAATAAGTTCCGTTATCAGAAGGGGCGTGTCGTTGCCGTAGTGGACCACGATAACGGAGAGATCGTAACTGTATATAAGCATTGAGGAGTGCGATGGTATGAGCGGGAATGAGAAACTGACTGACAGGCAGAAAGAGTTTGTCCTAAAAGAACTCGGTTTAACAGAAGAGGAATTCTTTTGGCGGAAAGACCACGATCATGACCAGCTTATTGATGACTGCGCTGAAATAGAGATTGAAGAGACGATCAAAGCGGGTGATAATGATCTGTCTCCACGCGGTGTGATGGCGGTGGAGATGGTAGATCTCATCCATGGGCCGTATTCGGAAGACGAATAGAGGAGACAGTACATGAATAACTTTAACATGATCTACCGGATTTTGAAATATCTGGAAAAAGCTATGGACTATGATGAGGCCGACCTTGATTTTATTTCTGCCGAAAAGCTTGGCGTGACAAAACAGCGGTGGGTGGCGGTTATGGAAATGCTGGCAACAGAAGGATATATCACGGGACTTTCAATCAAGCGTTCTACGGATGGAGAGATCTGTTGTTCAGTATCCAATCCTCGGATAACATTGAAAGGACTGGAATATCTGCAGGAGAATTCTATCATGCAGAAAGCAGCCAATCTGGCCAAAGGAGTTGCGGATATCATCGTCTGAAAAGTAAATAGCGTGCGTTGAGATAGGCGGTCTGTGTCGGATGATACAGGCTGTTTTTATTTGTGGAGGTGATGATCATAGATGATAGAATGCAGAAAGAAGCCATACAGGAACTCATACGCAGGAGATTCCATGGTAGCGATATCCTGATATCCAAATATACGCCGGTCTTCCCTGCAGGCATAGAGCGGGAGTATGCAAGGGTATCACGGCAGTATATGAGACTGCTCAAGGAATCCATCGAAGAGGAACTGCCGGCCTTAAAAGAGCAGATCATGAAAGAGCGCGGCACCTACCGGGCCGACGGCATCAATGATGTGATGGTGCTTTTGGAAAAAGTGCTTGACAGGATACGGAAAAGATTTACCGAGAAAGAACGGGGGTACGGCCTGAGGAAAAGACTGGAATCTCTGGCAGGCATGACAAGAAAGCTCACGATCCGGGAGTGGAAGAAAGCGGTTGATAAGACGCTCGGCATCAATCTCATGGAAGATTACTACATGGGTGAATTCTTTCAGACTGCGCTTGACAGATGGGTGGATGAGAACGTATCTCTGATCAAGACAATTCCGGCGGAAACTCTTGGAGACATGAGGGTGATCGTGAAAGAAGGATTCCTGAACGGGAAGTCCACGACCTGTATCATGAAAGAAATCCAGCATAGATATGCTGTGGGAAAGAACCATGCAAGACTGCTGGCCAGGGACCAGATCGGAAAGCTGAATGCGTCCATAACAGAAGCACAGCAGAGGGATGCCGGGATAGAGGAGTATATCTGGGATGACTGCGGAGACAGCCGCGTAAGGGAATCACATAAGGCATTGAACGGCAAGAGATTCCGCTGGGATGACCCGCCCGTGGTCGATCACAAGACGGGCCGCCGGTGTCATCCCCAGCAGGATTATCAATGTCGGTGCAGGGCGAAACCTGTGTTCAAGTTTGGCGTATTTAATGCACCTGTATCAAAAAAAGAATAGGAGAAATATCAGATGTTAGATTTTGCGCAGAATCATGAAAAAGAGCTTGCAAGGAAGATGCGGGACACATGGGGAAAGGAAAAATACTGGTATTATCACAGATGCACCTATTTTTCCCCGGCAGTGGTCAAAGAAGATACATGGAATGATACTCAGTTTGTTTCCCTCAATGCCGATAAGGAAGTAACAGGGTATCTTGGGTACGGCATAGACAGGGAATGCCGCTATGTCACATATCTCGCAATCATCAACTTTACCGGAGATATTTCCTTCGGAGCCGATGTCATGAGGATGGTCAAGGATATTTTTGAAGTATATTGTTACCGGAAGATCGTATTTACGGTAGTCGTAGGGAATCCTGTTGAGCCGAAGTATGACCGCTTGATCAGCCGGTACGGCGGCAGGATTGTGGGGATTCATAAAGACCATGTCATGCTGCCGGATGGAAGATTATATGATGAAAAAGTTTATGAGATATTCAGGACTGATTATCTTGAACACAGAAAAAACGTAAATAACGCCGAATAGGCGTTTTTTATTGCCTTAAAGGGGGGGTGGAAAAGCAGTGAATAAGGCAAAAAGGGTTATAAAGGGCGGTGGAGGGAAAAAACGTTGTGATGCCGATAAGCACAACCGCAGTGATGCCAAGAAAGAACCACAGACGCATCGTTTGGACAGCCTTAAACTTGACCAGACCTATTATACAGATGAAGGGTATCTGATAGATCATCCGGTTGTGACTCGGTGCGGCATCTTTGAGTATTCCGACCCAGACAGCGGGGACGGCATCCGGCGGGAGCTGCGCCTCCCGGAGGAAGTCTTTTCAGAGGAGAGTCTTGCCAGTTATGAGGGGAAACCCATCATCATCACCCATGATGCGGGTGAGATCGATAAGGACAACGTCCATGAGGAGCAGATAGGGACTATCCTCAGCAAAGGGTACCGGGACGGCAGCAGTGTCCGCTGTAAGATCGTGATACATAATACGGATGCACTCAAGCAGTGCGGCCTGCGGGAACTGTCATTAGGATACGGGCTTAACCTGGACAGGACGCCTGGTGTATATCATGGACAGGAGTATGACGCGGTACAGCGTGATATCGAAGTGAACCACCTTGCCCTGGTCGGTGAAGCGAGAGCGGGAGACCGTGCGCGCTTGAACATCGATCATAAAGATACAAAGAAACCAAAATATGTAAAAGGAGGGCCAGTGATGTTAGGCACAAGGAAAGGAACAAGAAAGGTACAGAGTAAGAAGAGGTATGACAGTGACCTCTCTCCGGAAGAGCTGGAACAGGCGGTCGCCATGTACAAGGCGAAAAGGGAGGCGGAAGCCTCAGCGGCAGATGCAGATGAGGATGTCAAGATGGATGCGGAGGATGTCGTAAACGGCGTCCGTGAGCGGAAGGACCGCAGGGATTCTGATGAAGAGCAGATGGATGCAGAAGAGATCATTGCAGAGCAGGAGGGAGACATTGAAGCGCTCCTGGAGGTCATCGACGGACTGCAGGCGGCAAGTGATATGTCTGCGGCAGACGGGGATGATGCAGATTATGACGATGGTGAAGAAGAGAACCTGGACGAAGATGAGCCGGAAGAGAACGCTGACGAAGACGATGCAAACGAGGATGAGGAGGACGGTCCTGTGAACATGGATTCGGTAGACAGGCTCGTTGGAAAGAAACTCAGGGATTATCTGGATGTGTGCCGGGTGGCCGACAGGCTGAATCTGGACGGGGTGGAGAACCTGACCCTCGTCAATGCAAGGAAGAAGGTCATCGCTGCGGTGAATCCAAAACTGCGTCTGGATGGAAAATCAAACGCTTATATCAATGCGGCTTATGATATCGCGAAGCAGAGCGTCTCAAACCGCAAGAAAGTGGACGGACAGCGCAGGCAGATCATGAAGGGACGAAATCTTGACAGCGTGGATGCAGGCGGCACAGGAAGCTCTGCAGCATCTGCCAGGGAGCAGATGATCGCGAGAAGAGAAAATAAGACAGGAGGCAGGTACTGATGGGAGTACAGACAAGTTATGATTATGGGATTTCAAAAGGGATAGCAGGCGGATTATATGACATCTCCTATTATGAGAACAATACATTTATTACGCCGGGCGGGATACCGTTTGGCTATGGCGTTGTCAAAGGCGTGAATCCCGGCACAGATGTGAAGCTGCCGGATACTGACAGCAAGGCGGCAGATTTTGAAGGTATCGTGCAGAACGGATTTACGACCATGCAGGATATGGATGGCAGAGCGGTTCCTGAGAAAGACAGCAGCATCGGCGTGTTAAGGGCCGGCAAGATCTGGGGCGCTGTCGGAGCATCGGCAGAGGCTGCGTATGACAAACCGGTCTATCTGATCACGGACGGGGACGAGGCAGGACGCTTTACTACGGAGGAGGACGCATCGACAAAGATCCTCCTGCCGTTACGGTTCATTGATGAAAAGGATGATGGCATTGCACCAATCCGTGTGACAGGACAGGTCATCGTTGAGAAGGAGGCAGACAATTCATGAAAAAGAAGAAACATATGAACTATGACCGCGCAGATGTGAGAGCGCTGCGCAACGGCAACATCTGCCAGCGCATGGCCGGCGGTGATTACGGAGAAGTACGCTTTGACAGCGTGGAGCAGGCCAGTATCTTTTTCGCAAGGGAACTGGACTACATCAAGACACAGACCTATGACGTAGAGTATCCTGAGATGACTGCGCTCGCCATCTTTCCAGTGACGAGCGAGGTGCCGGAAGGAGCGGAGTCTTTTACATACTACAGCTATGATAAAGTCGGCATAGCGGCTATCATCAACAACTATGCGACGGACCTTCCGCGGGTTGATGTGAAAGGAGAACCGCATACAGGTTATGTGAAATCCCTTGGAGACAGCTACGGATATTCTGCGCAGGAAATGCGTGCATCCAAGATGGCGAACAAGTCCCTTGATGTGCGAAAAGGGGAAACGGCCAGATATGCGATGGACTATATGGTCAACAAGATCGCCTGGGCAGGAGATGCAAAGAATAAACTTGTGGGCATCCTTTCGGAGGATAACGATATTCCCAAGTATATTCTGTCTACCGTAACTGTGGATGGGAAAGAACGCACGGAGTTCCGGTACAAAAATGCCGATCAGATCCTTGACGATATCAACGGTATGCAGAGTTACGTTTCTAGGCTTACAAAAAATGTTGAGAAGCCGGACACGCTTGTGCTTCCGTCAAATGTCTATATCAATCTGTCCACGCGCCGCATCCCGGATACGGATACGACCGTGCTAAAGTTCATCATGGACCATGCGCCTTATCTGAAAGAAGTGCGTGAGGCAAATGAACTGCAGGCGGAATCGACGGACATCAATCCGACAGGAAGCAATATAGCGTTCCTGTTCACGAATGATGAACGGAAGCTGTCACTTGAGATCCCGATGCATTTTTACCAGTATCCTTTGCAGGAGAAGGGACTGGAGATCGAGATTCCCTGCGAACAGAGGGTTGCAGGAATGGTCATCTATTATCCGCTTTCCGCGCTCATCGTGGAAGGAATCTGACACTGACAATATTACAGTAAACGTATGGAATCCCTTTGGACAGTGTGGACAGAGGGGTTCTTTTTTCAGAACCAAGGAGGGTACAGCATGTTAGTAAGAAATAATTCATCGAAAATTGTAGGCATCAATGAAACGAGCATCCTGCCTGGGACTACAGAAAAGGTGCCGGATGGGTATGAGAAGAATCCTGTCGTACTCAAGTATATCGACAACGGTACTTTTTCAGTCGTGGAGCCTGCGAAGTCTTCGAAAAAGGAGAAGACGAAAAAGGAGACTGCAAAGGACGGAAAGAAGCCGGATGATCTGCAGAGTGCAGGCCGGGATACAGACAGTGCACAGAGCGGGCAGGCGGGAGCGTAGAATGGGTGGTGCGTATGAAGATTGACGGTGTACGGAAGATAGCAGCCATCATCAGGACTGTAGCGCCGGAGTTCAGGGATATGGCAGAGGATGACTTGAGGATCTGGATAGAACTTGCAGAGCCGTATATCAGTGAGAGCAGGTATGGGAAATTATATCCCCAGGCCATGGCCTACCTGACGGCCCACAAGATGTCGCTCAATGCACCGGCGCAGTCACAGCAGGGAGAAAAGATTGATATTTCCGTTAAGAATACGATGAACGTTGCATCCTATTCGGAAGGTAGCACAAGCATTTCATTTAACAATTCCGCAGCAGGCGGCAGTGGCAGTTCATCAAGCGCGGATGCGGAATATCTCTTAACGGCATACGAGATGCAGTTTTTAGCAATCCAAAAGCAGTGTATCGTACCGATCGCAATAGCAGGCATGAAGAGGATGCGGTGAGATATGGGAAAAGTAATAGATACCTGGACTCCGGAAGGAGAACAGTTGATGAAGACCTTAAGAGAACTGGCGGACCTGGAAGTCCATATAGGGTATCAGCGGGTGCAGGGACCTGGCAGGGCTGCAGATGATGATGGCCGTCCGCGGGCCGATCTGGTAGATATAGCGATGTGGAATGAGTTTGGCACTGAGAATATGCCATCAAGACCTTTTATGCGTGACAGTGTGGATAAGCATAAAGCAGCTATCGAGCACATGCTGACAGCACAGGCAGATGCACTGCTGGAAGGTGCTGAGGCGAGGGAGATATTGAGCACGATCGGCCTCTTCCAGCAGGACCTTATACAGACAGAGATAGAGCAGGGCAGTTTTGCCAAAAACGCAGACTCTACTATCAAAAAGAAAGGTTCTGACAAACCGTTGATTGATACCGGCACTATGAAAAACTCTGTACATTATTGGGTCACCAAGAAGGGAGATGAGGATTGATGGTACTTGACATATTTAAGAAGCCGTATACTCTGCGGCGGTTTGAAAAGACTCAGCTCGTACGGGGCCGTTTTCATGCGGCATATGAAGACAGCACAGTCTATCTGAATATCCAGCCGCTCACATCGGACGATATCATGACCCTCCCGGAAGGCATGAGGAGAAAAAAGAATGTCAGAGCAATCGGGAGGATGCCGCTCCGGACAGCGGATGAAAAGACAGGCATACTGGCAGACAGGATATATTATCGCGGTGAATGGTATGAGTGTACCGGGGCTGATATCTGGGGAAATACGCCGGTCGGACAGACAGAGGCAGTGTTCGGACTCATACCGCCGGAAGCAGGGGATATCCAGCTGGCCCCTGCCGGTCCTGAAAAGGACGGCGGGAATGCGGACGGGGGTGGGAAGGAATGACCTTGTCTGAGCTCAATGAGCTTTTGCGCGGCCTGGCGGCGGAATACTTCTCAGAAGACAGCGTGTCGTGGGCAGAGCAGTATATGCCGCAGTTTCCGCTCCCCCAGACGACACTCAAGATGAAGGATGTAGCGATACCAAGGCATCCGGTCAACGTGGTAAAGGATGGCATAAACTGTTCTTTCTATGAATGTACAAAGATACTGGAAGTGAACAGGTACGCAGACAGCGTGGCCGGAAGCGGGGGAAGGATAGTTTCGCTTGAAAATCCGGCAGTGGATGACCTGACGAGGTTTTTACTCTTCCTGCAGTCAGAAGTGGGGATAGACCGGATGTATGCGGCGAACGTATGCATAGAGGCTATTGGGCCCGTGAGTGACTTATCAGAACTTGACAGGACACACTACAGATACCGTGCCATGCAGGAATATACGGTGCGGTTCATCCTGAAATATGAGAACGGCAGAGCGGAGGTATATAACCCGCATGAGGGGGAAGGCTGGGAGCCCGTGGCAGAACCAGTGGGATATTTTGAAAATGTAGAAACGGAGGAGGACTATGAGTGAGGTATTGGATAACATCGTGAACTGTGAGATATCCATCGAATCTCCGGTGGAAGATGCAGCGAGTTTTGGAACGATCATGCTCATCGGAGACGGGCCGCGTTTGGGCGGTAAGGATTTGAAAGCGGTCGACAGATATGCCTCTCTTTCAGAGGTGGAGGATGCAGGATGGAGAGAGGGCGAAGCGGTCTATCAGGCGGCAAGGGCCGCGTTTATGCAGGAGCATAAGCCGGAATTCCTATATATCGCTGTAAGACAGGCCGCTTCCGGCGGTGCTGATGAGAATGCAGGCACTGCAGAAGAGGAGACTGTGGATACAGAGAAAGGTACGAAGGAGAGCACCGGCAGTCTGGAAAGATTTTCCGAGACAGCCAGGCGCGTTACCGGTATGGCAGGCTGGTACGGCCTGGCACTGGCCGGGGCAGAGGATACGGACATCAACGAGACCGCAGAACTGATCGAGAGTACAGAGAAGATATTTGCTTTCTCTACACAAAGAGAGAAGAATCCGCTCCTCAGGACGGACTATATGCGTACTTTCGGCATCTATTCGGAAGCGGCAGATGAGAACGCCCACGCGGCATGGCTGGCGGAAGGATTCTCTTATGACCCCGGCAGTGAGACCTGGGCCTATAAGATGCTCAAAGGCGTAACACCGTCAGAGCTGACTACCAGACAGATGCGCAGCCTTGAGGAGGAAAACCTGAATTATTACATCCCCTGTGCAGGCAGGAACATCACGCGTAACGGCAGGATGGCCGGCGGAGAGTGGATCGATGTGATAAGGTTCCGGGACTGGCTTAAAAACCAGATGCAGATAAGGATATTTGAACTGTTTGTCAAGAATCCTAAGATACCTTATCTGGATACCGGCATCACGCTGGTGGAGAACCAGATGCGCGCGGCACTGCAGGCCGGCCAGAAAGCCGGCGGCATCGCAGAGACGGAATTTGATGAGAATGATGAGCCTATAGAAGGATATACCGTGACCGTGCCGCGGGCAGCATCACTGAGCAGTGCACAGAGAGCCAGCCGGACGCTGAGAGACTGCAGGTTCACAGCCAGACTGGCCGGTGCAATCCATATCGTGGAATTAAAGGGCAGCCTGGTGTATTCAAAATAAGGGAGGAGAAAAGAGATGGGCGATATTCTTACATACAACTGTTCTAAGGTCAAGATCGCACTGGGTACTCATGCGGTGACAGGATATGCGGAAGACTCTTTTGTGGTGATCGAACCGCTTGACGCAGGTGTGACGTCAAAAGCAGGATGTGACGGTGAGATCGTGCGGTCCGTGGACCCCAATGAGAGATTTACTGTGAAGATCACACTCTTACAGGGTTCGCCTACGCATAAGTTCCTGCTGAACAAGTATAAACAGGATAAAAAGGATGGGACGGGGACATTTCCTGTTCTCATCAATGACCTGACCGGGAGGGAAAAGTTTTCGGCAGACAGTGCGTGGGTGACAAAGCTCCCGTCGAGGACGAACGGAAAAGAGTCGCAGAATAAGGAGTGGGTGCTTGAGACCGGACAGGCATCCGTAGATCTTGCATAAAGGAGGAAGAACAGAGCATGAATGGAGCAGGAAATGCCACAAGGATGATCCAGCCTGCGGAAAGGACGATCGGAAAGTATACATTTTATATCTATCCCCTGCCGGCATTTACGGCGGCGAGACTGAGCACGGAAGTCATCGGTCTGCTCTCACAGCTTGTGGGCGGCATCGTGAACGCTTTTAAAGACAGTTCGGATGACAGTACGGAGAAAAAGGGTCTGATGGATATGGATATCAGTGAAGCGGCGCCGTATATAGCAGGCGCTTTTTCTAATCTGTCAGCGGATAAGGCAGAAAGACTCATCAGGGCGCTCTTATTGGACGGCAGTGTCGCAGTACGCAGGGAGGAGAGCACGGATGCAGAGTACCTGACGGAAGATAAGTGCAATGAAGTGTTCTGCCGTAACGTGCAGAATATGTTCGTGCTCGCTTTTTATGTACTCAAGGAGAATTATGGAGATTTTTTCGAGAACATCGGGAACCTATCTGGGAGAGTAAGCGAAGCTGTAATGAAGACAGTATCTCCCGTTACGGCTCCTTCGATGTGAGCAGATTTAATGAACTGGAACTTAGGATGTACATTCTGATCAAGGCAAAGCTGGCCAGCATGGAAGAATTAAAGAGCTGCTATACGCTGAGCGAGGCGCTAAAGCTGTACGCATTATACAGTATGGACCTGGATATTGAACGCGCGAAGATAGATGAGATGAAAGATGAAAGGGGGAGGGGCCGTTGAAAGTACGAGATATATTCATTGGCATGGGATTCAAAATGGATGAGTCTTCTATGAAGGAAGTTGAGGGCAGGATAGAAGACGTAAAGAATCTTGCGATGAAAGCTCTGGGTGCTATCGGCATCGGTTTCTCCCTGACACAGATGAACGCTCTCGCAGAGGAATTCAACGGTATCAATGATCAGATCAAAAATGCCACGGCCGGATTGGGAGAACAGAAGGATATCCAGCAGAAGATCATGCAGTCTGCAAATGCCACGAAGATGTCTTATGCGGACACGGCTAAGACAGTCGGTGCATTAGTGCAGGAGAACAAGGAACTGTTTGGCAGTGTGGACGAAGCGATAGCTTTTAACGATGCCCTGACGAAAACATTTAAGACAGCCGGAAAGAGCAATGAAGAGATCGCCGGTCTCATGGAAGCGGTAAATAAATCCTTTGCAAAGGGGAAGGTCGATACTGAGACGCTGAACCAGCTCATGGAACGGTCACCAGAGGCGGTCAGATATCTCAATGAGCAGCTGGGGAGCACCACAGACCAGCTGGAGCAGATGGCGGCAGACGGCAGGATATCCCTGGCAGACTTAAAGGGTGCATTCATATCCCATACAGATGATATCAATGCCGCTTTTAACGGACTGGATTACAGCATATCGGACGGCCTTATGTATATCCGGAATAAGTGGGGATACTGGCTGGATGACATCAACGCCAGCACGGGACTGACAAAGACGCTGGCCAAGCATATGACACGGGCATTTGATACGGCAATGCAGGGGCTGGATAAAGTAAGGGACATCGCTGTAAAGGCAACAGACAAGTTCGGAGGAATGGAGAACGTACTAAAGTTCCTGGGGATTGCGGCGGCCACGGCGGTAGCGGCATTTAAGGGAAAGAAAGTATTGTCTTTTTTGAAATCCTTTACGGGGCTTTTAAATGTGGCAAATCTAAAGATCATGGCCATCGTTGCCGTAATACTGGCTATTGCCCTGATAGTGGAGGATTTTATCAACTTCATGCAGGGGAATGACAGTGTGATCGGCGACATGCTCGGAAAGATGGGGTATGACGTAGATGAGGTCAGAGACAGGATCATAACGGCATGGAACAAAGTAAAGGGTTTTCTGCTGCAGGTGTGGCTGACAATATCAAATACTGCCGGCACGGTCTCGGCAAAGCTGAAAGAATTCTGGCTAAAGAACGGGGAAGAGATTATGGCCAGACTCACGGCTATCTGGAATAATCTGCGAGCGGCCCTGCAGGCGGTTTGGAACATGCTCAGTGAAGCAGCAATCACGATATTTACAGCGTTACAGACTTTCTGGGACCAGTGGGGAGAGCAGATCATGGCAGCATTCTCGGCTATCTTTTCAGCTGTTGGAGAAATATTCATGGCTTTTCTTCAGGTCATACAGGGTGTCATTGATTTTATCACAGGAGTATTTACAGGAGACTGGGAGAAAGCCTGGCAGGGAATTCAGGAGATATTTACTGGTATCTGGGATGCTGTTGTGGCATTTTTCAAGGGCATCTGGGAAGTGATATATGCACTATTTGGAGACAAGATCGATGCAATCGTGGAGAAAGTAACAGGATTTGTAAAGAAGATCAAAGAAATGCTGCAGGGTGTCAAGGATTTTCTGGGCGGGATATCCGATGCTGTAGGAGGTTTCTTCGACAGTATAGGGGATTTCTTCACCGGTGACGCTACGGTGCAGAGTACGACTGTGGACAATGCCGGCGGCACAGGAGGAAATAAGACGAGCAATGTGACACAGAATGTGAATATCCAGCAGACGTTTAACGGCACTGATCAGAAAACGATGTCCCAAGCTGCCACAAAGTCAGCGGAAGATACCACAGACCAGCTGGCCAAAGGCTTAAAGTACGGTACATGACGGGGAAGGAGGGATGACAGATGAAGTTACAGCCGCTTTCTATCAACGGGATAGAGTTTGATGCGCTGATCAGCGAGAATAAGACTTATTCTTCAGAAGTCCCTGACTATGCGGTTGAATCAGGATACTCCGTGTCGGACAATATCAGCATCAGACCCATGGAATTAGAGATAACAGGACATCTTACTAATACCCCGGTCACATGGGCCTCCCATGGTACAGGCAGAGTGGAGGCTGTTGTGACACAGCTGGAAAACCTATATCACTCCAAACAGCTTGTCACTGTTGTGACGAGTACGGATGTTTACAGTGACATGGCGATCATGTCTCTGACCGTGCCGAAGGACGAGAATAATAAGACCTCAAGGGATATCCGTATGAGTCTGAAAAAAGTGTCGATCGTATCTGCGCAGGCAACGGCTATCCCAGCTTCCTATGTACGGGGCGGGGATACCGGAGCAAATGCCGGCACTTCCGGCACGGGCAGCAAGAGACGTCCTTCGGGAAATAGTCCCGGCGGCAATGCTGCATCGGGAAAGAAGGAAGCAGAGAGCAAAGCATCTATACTATATAATCTACTAAATTGAATCGAGGTGGGACAGCGTGGTTGAGTATATACAGGTGCCTGCCATGAACGATAGTTTCTCCCGGGTCATCTTATGCCGGCAGGAGTTTCTGATGCGGTTCATGTATAACGGTGCCTATGACTACTGGACATTTGGAGTATATGACATTGACAGGAATATCCTGTTGCAGCACAGAAAGATCGTGCCGCTGGCGCCGCTGACACATTTTGATGTATCTGTCCATATCCCACAAGGCATATTTGGATGCTTTACGAATTTAAAGCATGTAGGACGGAATGACTTTGTGAATGGAAAGGCGGACTTTGCTTTTATCCCGTGGGAAGATCTGGATGAATGGAGGATGCGAAATGAGATTATTCGATAGACAGGTAAGAGTGGCCATCGGCGAGAGCGGCGGTTCCGGCTTCGAGATCGGGGCCGCCGGGGCAGACGGCATCCCGCTCCATGTGAAGTTTTCTTTTGAGAAAGCAGATGTGGAGAATCCTAACACCGGAAAGGTCACGATATGGAACCTGAACAAAGAGCACCTGGCGGCATTGGAAAAGAAAGACTGTATCGTTGCTGTACGGGCTGGATATGCCGGCAGCATCAGCGAAGCCTTTCAGGGAACGGTCACCCATGCCAGCACAACAAAGGAGGGCGCTGACTGCATGACGGAAATAGAACTGTCCTCCGGCATGGTAGAATTACGGGATACGGATTTTTCGCTCTCTTATGCAGAGGGGACAAAAACGGATGTTATCTATCAGGAGGCCGCCGCGCAGATGGGGCTGCCGCTCAGCAGTTCAGCCGGGGCGGTGGAACGGCCGACAGTACTGACAGCCGGGTTCAGTTTTGTGGGAGGTGCTAAGAGCCTCCTAAACCGCGTGACCCGTATGGACGGCATCAACTGGACCATACAGGACGGTGTCCTGCAGCTGTTAAAGCCGGGCGAGCCTATATCAATGAACTGTTATGAGTTAAATGCACAGAGCGGCCTGATCGGGGTGCCAAAGCGCGTAAATATATCGGCAGGGAGCGGGAGCAGCAAGGGAGGTTCGGAAACTGCGCAGGCAGGCGGTGAATCAGCACAGCTGGGATGGGAAGTGACCTATCTCATGAACCTGGCTATTGGAGTAAACAGCTATATCCATATCAGCAGTGAGGCGGTAAACGGATATTTCAGGGTACAGAAGATCTCCATCGACGGAGACAATTATGAGGGCGACTGGCAGTGTAAGGCAACGGTATTGGAGGTGACGGGAGTATGATACAGGAATTTGTACAGCAGATAGAAAATACGGTCAAGGAGGCTACCTATGATATCCATACGGCACTCCCTGGAACGATATCGGCATTTGACCCTGCTACGGGAATGGCAACGGTCAAGCCGGAAGGAAGCGTGGCAAGGAAGAACGGCAGGCGTCTCAAATATCCGTCCATCGTGAAAGTCCCGGTCATCTTCCCACAGGCATCCGGCCAGGATACTGTGATAGCTTTTCCGGTAAAACCGGGAGACGGGTGCCTGGTCATCATCTGTGAGAATGACTTAAAGTCATGGATGAGCCACGGGAAAGAGACTGAGAGTGATATGAAGTTCGATCTGACCAATGCAGTGTGCATCCCCGGCCTGTTCAGTGCAGGGAATGAGGCGGTACAGAAAGCGTCGGATGAGAACGCAGTCATCATCAAGAATAAGGAAATGGAGATGATGATAAAGGAAGACAGATTCCAAGTCTGGCATGAACAGAACAGACTGCAGATGGGAACGGACGGCATAGAGATCAAGTGCGGCGGGAAGAGCCTGCGTGTCAGGGATTCCCGCATTGAGATAGAAGGGGACCTTTTTGTGAGCGGTTCAATCGTGGAAGGAGGATGATCATATCATGAGGGATATCCTGCTTGACAGAGACGGGGATATCAAGCTGACGGAAGACGGCGATATCTTACTTGTGACGAGCCCGGTACAGGAAGTCTTAATAAAACTGCGGTGGTATCTCGCAGAATGGGTTTTTGACCCGGAAAAAGGAATACCCTGGTTCGAATCTATCCTGATAAAGAATCCTGACATCGAGGGGATAAAGAAGCGGCTGACACGGGAGATATTAGAAGCGGATGATGTGCTGGAAGTGACGAGCATGGATATCCGCGTTTGGCCGGACAGCAGGAAAGCACTCATCAGCTTCCGGTTCCGGACAGATAAAGAGACATATGACGAGGAGGTGGTACTGCATGGATGAATACGGTGTGACACAGAAAGGATTTGTGAGAAAACGCCTGGATGAGATAAAGAGCAGTGTATACGGGAAGCTGAAAGAGGGCTGGGGGTATGATGTTACGATCAATCCACAGTCAGTATTAAATGTCCTGGTCACGGGGTTTTCAGATGAAGTCGCAAAGCTGTGGGAAGCCGCTGAACATACATACTACGCGATGTATACGATGAGCGCGGAAGGAGCCAGTCTGGATAATGCCATGCAGTTTGGCGGCATCACAAGGGAACGGGATTCCAGGACAATATATATGCTCGCATGTACCGCGCCGGATGATACAGTTGTTCCGTACGGCGTACTCGTCAGATCAGCAACCAATCCGTCAAAATCATTCCGGTGTACAAACACGCAGGTGATCGGCCGGGAGAATTTCAGAAATGCCGTGATAAAGCCCTATATGGAGTCGGGGATAGATGTCTTCTATATCACAGTCAACCGCCACAGTTATCAATATGTCCTGCGGCCGGGTGATGGTGCGCTGGATGTTCTCAGGGCATTTGCGGAGATGATAGACGAAAAGGGTATAAAAGTACAGATAGATGAAGAGAACCTGTCCCTGGGGCTGGAAGACATCTATAAGCAGACTTCAAACACACTGGCCTTATCCAATAACATGCTGATAGAGTCTGTGACTTCGAATATCCTGTTCGAAAGCATGGAATACGGACCGGTCATCATAGCAGACGGCCTGATCAAGGAGATGGTCACACTGGATACCGGCATCAGGGAGATCACGAACGACATAGCGCCAGTACCCGGCCGGTTTGAAGCAGACGATGTGGAAGCCAGACAGAATTTTATCAAACGCTGTGCGACCCGCTCTAAGAATATGATCGAGAGCGTTACTGCAGAGATCTACAACTCAGTTGATAATGTGCTTTCTGTGGCTGGATATGAGAACGATACGGAGATGACAGACCCCGAGGGACGGCCGCCAAAGTCTGTGGAGTTCATCGTGGATGGCGGCGATGAGGGTGAGATAGCAAATATCATATACCAGAAAAAGACAAACGGCGTCAGGGCATACGGGAGCGTCCTTATGGACGTGGCAGATGTCTTTGGCAACATCCATAAGGTAGGGTTCAACCGCCCAGACTACCGGTACATATGGCTGAGAGTCGCTGTCACGAAAGAAAAGGGTAAGCCGATCGCGCCAAACTATATCCAGCTCACACAGGATTCCATCTTAGAAGATGCAGAAGTACTGCAGGTAGGAGACAGTGTGTACTTACAGAAATTCCTGACAAATATCTATAAAAACCTGACAGCTGTCTCCATGGTGGATATCAGGGCCTATGCGGCTGATACGGAAAAATATGTTCCAGCAGAAGCCGAGTATGTATCAGGGAATATAGAGATAAGCCGCCGCCAGAAAGCCCTCTTTGATGTGTCAAGAATCGAGGTGGTACTGCATGATCAATTCTGAGACGATCACAAAGAGCTTCCTGGGGAAGCTGCCGGAGCAGTTCAAGAGAAAACATAATATAGAAGTACTCATAAAGGCATTTACGGAAGAGATGGAAGAACTCCAGGAGGCATTGAAAGAACTTGAGACCCTGCGGGCGATCTGTACAGCCTTCGGTAAGCAGCTTGACGGTATCGGTGAGATCGTGAACCTGACGCGTGTTGAATCTACGGCATATGCCGGTATCATAGACTTTTTCGTGCTGGATGATGAAAGATACAGATTGTTCTTGATGTACAAGGCGCTGCGCAATGCAAACACCTGCACCTATCCGGAGCTGATGGAGATATGCAGGCTGCTCTATGACGCGAAGCTCCTATATTATAGAGAGTTTGACGACCATCCGGCACATTTTCAGGTCATGGTAGGAGCGGAGTTCCAGGAGTGGATGATGGGGATGCTCAATAATGTGAACCTGACGGTGAAGCCGGGAGGGGTCTCCGTGGAAATGAAGTTTTTTGAACTTGGATTCTTTGGCTTCCAGGACCTCAATAAAGAGGCGCTGGGGTTTGGTGAAGGTAAATTTTTACACATCATAGGAGAGGAGGGGTAAGTATGGCGGATTTAGGGAATACAACGTTATACTATATCAACACGGCAGACGCCCAGACGCTGTTTGAGAGCCTGTTCGCAGATACGGGCAGCCGGGAGAATATCAGCATAGATGACTGGACTGCCGGGTGGCCGGCAATCGTCGGCGGTATAAACGGCATACCCACGTCGCGGCAGTTCAATACACTGCAGCATATCAATGATCTGAAGAACAAAATATTGTATCAGGCGGTGGCAGATCTGCAGAGGGCCGGGGCCACAGGCATAAAGATAGGGCCGCCCCAGGAACTGGAAAAGAACATGATCTTATTTGAGACGATAAAGGGGACAAATAAGATCGTGAGGGTACGGCGGAAGGATAATGAAGGGAATGAACAGGCATTTGACCTGGCGGCCGTGTTCGAAATGGCTAGGGAGCGGAAAAATATACAGTCAGGGGATACACTGGCAACGCTGTTCGGAAAGATAATGCGGTTTTTTGAGGATATGAAAGCAAACTGCTTCTCAGATGCAGATGATCCGTTTGTGCAGATGACAGAACTGACATATAAGCCGCCGGCATTACGAACGAAGGGAACCCTATACGGGCTGATCACGGATAAGAGGGGCCTCATCATAGAGTATTTTGACAGGTATGTGGCTGGAACGGAAGAACCGGCTGTAGAAAGGACTCTTTATGGCATTGAGACACAGGAGAGGACAACGGCAGAAGAAGATGCAAATCCGTATGCCGGTATATTGAATAATATCGTTCATATAGAAGACGGGCAGGAAGCAGAGAGAAAACCGTTCATGATCTATGCCGTAAATAAACAGACAAGATAGTAGGAGGTAAGACAGACTATGGTTGAAAATACGACTAGGTATAGGATAGAAGAGCTTCAAGACCACCTGGGGAATGTTATCTACCCGCAGACGGATGCACGCGGGGTATGGGTGGGTGAAGATTCTCTGCAGGCATTATTGAGTGCGGAGATCACAGATGAACAGATCAGTGCAGTATTGAATGGACAGGGAGGTATTTCATGAAAACGATAGCAGAGCAGATATTAGATGGATTAAGCAGGTTTTACGCTGCTTTTCAGACAAGAAGGGTTCTTAAGACGATGGAGGAGGTTAACGCGAATACTGATGCGCAGAATATCCCGTCAGCGTTGCTTTTAGGTGAATTAAATAATAAATTA